>Ga0163210_1000093_pt1 | contig 29545 bp, 25 predicted proteins | sample Kivu_220m_FD_113536 | JGI IMG/M metagenome (GOLD analysis project Ga0163210, IMG submission 113536) | Freshwater microbial communities from Lake Kivu, Western Province, Rwanda to study Microbial Dark Matter (Phase II) - Kivu_220m | ecosystem: Environmental > Aquatic > Freshwater > Lake ...
CGTGTGCAAAAATCCGGAATTATTGCCAACTGTTTGTAAAGTCGGCAGCAGTTTACTTATAATTAAGCAGCTTAATATGAACGTAATAAGATTTCCGAAGTGCAGAGAGTCCGGTTATTAAATGGATTCTTTAAATACATTCAACATACCTGAACGTATCGAGGGATTGGGTGAGCTTGCTTATAACCTCTGGTGGAGCTGGCATCCCCTGGCGCGAAGCCTGTTCAAGAGATTAGACCGGGCCCTTTGGAAATCCACCGGGCACAACCCGGTAAAGCTACTTAAAAAAATCCCTCACCATGATCTAGTGGCACGCGCAGGAGAAACCGGTTATTTAAATCAGTATGATACCACGTTAGCCCATTTTAAGGGCAGCATGACAACAACGGACACCTGGTTCGATAAGACGTATCGGGAACATAAGGATAATTTAATAGCCTATTTTTCACTCGAATTTGCGGTGCATAATTCCCTGCCGCTTTATGCCGGGGGGTTGGGTGTGCTTGCCGGGGATTACTGCAAAGAAGCCAGTGATCTCGGGTTGCCACTGGTGGGTGTTGGCTTAATGTATCCACAGGGCTATTTTCACCAGTATATTTCCCAGGATGGCTGGCAGAACGAAGTTTACGGCCAATTAGATTTTGAAGATGTTGCCATTTCCCGGGTGTATACTCCAGATGGTAAATTGCTTACCGTTCAGGTACCACTGGACAACGAATCAATAAGCGTCGCGTCCTGGGTTTTAAAAGTGGGCCGCATCAAGCTATATCTTCTTGATACAAATCTTGATAGTAACCCACCGGCCTACAGGGGTCTTTCAGGCAGGTTATATGGTGGTGACAGAGAAATGCGGCTTTTGCAGGAACTCGTAATCGGCATAGGAGGCGTCCGTATATTGAGGGCACTTGATTTGAATCCTGCAGTATGGCATGCCAATGAAGGGCATACTTGTTTTATGATGGTTGAACGCATACGTGAACTTGTTCAAACTGGGATTCAATTTCAGGATGCGATGTCAATTGTGCAGTCGAGTTCCGTTTTTACCACTCATACACCGGTGCCCGCAGGCAATGATACATTTTCCCTCGACTTAATGGGCAAGTATTTTCACAGTTATTGGGGGCAAATGGGTACGGATCGTGACGAGTTCATGAAGCTTGGTACCATGGAATCTGAGAAAGCATTATTCAATATGACTGTACTCGGATTAAAACTGGCCGGTTTTAGAAACGGTGTCAGTAAGCTGCATGGCCAGGTTTGCAGGAAGATGTGGCATTCACTTTGGCCGGATATGGCGGAAGAGGATATTCCAATTGAATCTGTAACCAACGGTGTCCATGCGCCAACATGGGTATCGCCGCAATTCCATATACTTTATAGCGTACATTTAGGAAATAACTGGTTGGAGAAGCAGGAAGACCCGGCAGTATGGGACAAAATCAGGAATATTCCTGATGAAGAGATATGGGCTATGCACAGGTGGCTCAAAGTGAAGCTTATCAATTCGATTCTCGACCGGGCGCGAAACAGATGGTCTTCGGACATGATAGCGCCCATACAACCTATCGCTATGGGCGCGTTATTGGATACGGAAGCACTTACTATCGGTTTTTGCAGGCGCTTTACAACCTATAAACGGTCGTCTTTGATATTTAAAGACTTTAACAGGCTTAGGAGCATTTTGACGCGTGAGTTGCAGCCTGTTCAGATTATTTTTTCGGGGAAGGCTCATCCCAGTGATGAAGACGGGAAACGACTTATACAGGAGGTTTATAATATAGCCAAAGATCCGGGATTCGGTGGCAGGATTGCTTTTGTCGAGGACTATGATATGCACATGGCGAGGGATTTAGTAAGCGGGGTTGACCTCTGGTTAAATACACCCCGTAAGTTATTGGAGGCAAGTGGAACAAGCGGTCAAAAAGCTTCAATGAACGGGGTACCCAACCTCAGCGTGCTCGATGGATGGTGGTTTGAAGGGTATAATGGTATCAACGGGTGGGCTGTAGAGGAAAACACTGATTGCGGCAATCAGGCTGATTGGGACCGCGAAACAGCGAATAAAATTTACGATTTCCTGGAGACTCAGGTCATACCCTTGTTTTACGAAAGAGATATAAACGGAATTCCTCATGAATGGATAAAAATGATGAAAGAAACCATCCGCTCAAACACCCCGTATTTCAATACTAAAAGGATGGCTAGAGAATATACCGAGCGTTTTTATTTGAAGGCTTGCGAGAGTTATAAAACGGGAAGGTGATTATATAGCATTTATGCGGGCCAAATATCAGGAAAATGTTGGATTGAGCTGGAAATTCAAATTTGATAACTTATTAGACTGATATGCAAAGAAAATTGAAGAAAATTGGCGTATTGACCAGCGGCGGCGATGCACCTGGTATGAATGCTTGCATCCGAGCAATTGTACGTTGTGCCATTTACTATGGGCTGGATGTAACAGGGATACGGCGGGGATACTCAGGGCTGATTAATAATGAATTCCAAAAATTTACCAAGCGGTCGGTCGCAAATATTATCCAGCGAGGTGGAACGATTCTTGAAACATCCCGCTGCAATGAGATGTTCACGGTGGATGGCAGAAAGAAGGCTGTCGATGCCCTTAAGAGCGAAGGCATACAGGCCTGTATAGTTATAGGTGGAGACGGCTCGTTTCACGCCGCAGATTTAATGGATGAAGAAAGCGATCTCGAATTTATCGGTGTGCCTGCCACCATAGATAACGACATTTGGGGCACAGATTACGCGATAGGATTTAATACTGCCGTCAATACAGCCCTGGATGCCATTGACCGAATTAGAGATACAGCAAGTGCTTTTGAACGTATTTTTTTCGTTGAGGTGATGGGTAGAAAGTCGGGCTTTATTGCCCTTGAAGTCGGGCTGGCCGGAGGTGCCGAAGAAATTATCATCCCTGAGAAAAAAACTGAGATGGAGGACCTGTGCCGTAATTTACAGGAAAGCTTCAAGCGAGGTAAGAGGAGCAGCATTATCGTTGTGGCAGAGGGAAATACGGTTGAAGATACAATCAACATAGCGAAATATGTTGAAATGCGGTTAAAGGTTGAATGCCGTGTATGTACACTGGGCCATATTCAACGGGGCGGTTCACCGACCGCCATTGACAGAATACTGGCAAGCAAACTTGGTATTGCCGCAGTTGAGGGCCTCATGAATGGAAAAGCAGGGCACGCTGTTGGAGAAATAAAAGGTGAAATAGTATATACTCCTTTCAAATCTACGTGGGAGAATAAAAAAGGCATTGACGAGCAATACCTCAGATTTTTACCGATGCTCTCCAGTTAGATTAAGCATTTATAAAGCGCGGAGTTAATTTCCAGTCAGGGATGAAAAAATCTTACAAAGAACGTGTTCGAGCTACTGTATATATTTATATTATTTCGGGAGGCTAATGCATGGAGATAGTCAAGTGGTTTGAAGAACTGGGTAAGACAGACGTTGCCAAAGCTGGTGGCAAGGGAGCTAATCTTGGCGAGTTGGTCAAGGCGGGGCTGCCCGTTCCTCCGGGTTTTGTTATCACTGCCCAGGCCTACCAGTTATTCATAACGGAGAGCGGTCTGTCACAAAAAATTGCCAGGTACATAGAAGATTTAAACGTCGATGATACTTCGCAGTTGCAGGGCAAGGCGAAGGAGATACAGGAACTTATTACTGGCACGGATATGCCCGCCAAGATACGCAGCGAGATAATCAAGGCATACGATGAACTATCCAAGAGGGATGCGGTAAAAGCTCAATTTGTGGCGGTCAGATCCTCTGCGACGATGGAAGATTCGGAGCAAGCCTCGTTTGCCGGGATGAATGCCACCTTCCTGAATGTGCACGGCAAAGAAGACCTGATCAAAAAGGTGAAGGAATGCTGGGCGTCCTTGTACGGTGGGCGCGTAATATTTTACCGGTCTAAGAAGCAGTTCTTTGAGGAACCTGTCATTGCTGTAGTTGTACAGAAGATGGTGAATTCGGACAAAGCCGGGGTAATGTTCACTGCCAATCCCAGCAATAATAATATGTCGAGCCTGGTTATAGAGGGTGCGTTTGGTCTGGGTGAGGTGGTTGTCGGGGGCAGCGTTTCTCCTGACTACTATGAGATAGATAAAGCAACCTTGAAACTCAAGGAAGCACGGGTATCGCATAAAAACTTCAAAATTGTACGTGATCAAAAAGGTGAAAATATAAGGATCGATCTTTCGTCCAAAGAGGCTGAACAGAAGGTACTGAGTGAAGAAGAGATTATGGAAATTGCGAAGCTCGGGTTGAAGATAGAGGAGCACTATGGTAGTCCGCAGGATACTGAATGGGCGATCGAGGGTGCTAACAGGTACATGGTGCAGTCAAGGCCGATTACAACGTTAATCAAGACTGGTGAAGAAGTCGGGGAGAAATCGGAGCTTGAAGAGAGCAAGGAGCTTATAAGGGGCATCGGGGCCGGCCCGGGACGCGGCAGCGGCGAAGTCCGCGTACTGGCTGCGCCAGATACAGACAACGGGTTTGAAAGCGGGGATGTGCTGGTAGCGGAAATGACGTCTCCTGACTGGGTTCCGCTCATGAAGAAAGCGTCGGCCATTGTCACGGACGGCGGCGGCATGACCTGCCATGCTGCCATCGTATCCAGGGAGATGGGATTGCCCTGTATTGTGGGTACCAGAAATGCCACCAAGGTGCTAAAAGACAGGATGCTGGTGACAGTGGACGGGACACATGGCGTTGTTTATGAAGGCAAACTTAAAGAGGATAAGAAAAAGGCGGAGGACGGGGAGCTAGTGGTGCTACCGAGGATGGCGCCAATGGTTACGGCAACCAAGCTATACATAAACCTGGCTATGCCGCATGAAGCGGAGAGGATAGCCAAGGAAGATGTCGAAGGTGTGGGGTTACTCAGGGCGGAATTCATGGTTATTGATGCATGTGATGGCGTGCATCCACGGCAGCTGATGGAAGAGGGTAAAAGCAATCAGTTCATCGACGCCATGGTGCGGAAACTGCGAATTTTCACCAGGGCGTTTTATCCCAGGCCAATTATCTACCGGGCAATAGACTTCCGTACCAATGAGTTCCGCAATCTGCGCGGTGGCGAAAAATATGAAGCGGTTGAACAGAATCCGATGATAGGTTTCCGCGGGTGCTACCGCTATGTATTAAATCCTGACCTTTTCGAACTTGAGTTAAAAGTCATTCAAAAGATACGTGAGCAGGATAAAAATTTGCATCTCATGATACCTTTCGTGCGCACGCTATGGGAATTCAAGCGATGTAAAAAACTCATCGATGATAGTGGCTTGGGCGAGGACAGGGAAATGGAGTTGTGGGTGATGGCCGAGGTACCGTCTGTCGTATACTGGCTGGAAGATTATGCCAAGGCCGGTATTACCGGGGTGTCAATCGGGTCCAATGATCTGACCCAGCTCATCCTCGGTGTAGACCGTGATAGCGAGATATGTGCTCCACTGTATGATGAGAGGGACAAGGCTGTAATGGATGCTATTAAATCCATTATTAAAACATGCCGCAAGATGGGCATAACCTGTTCTATTTGCGGGCAGGCTCCGTCGAATTATCCTGATTTCGCCGAAAAGCTTGTTGACTGGGGCATCACTTCAGTGTCGGTTAACCCTGATGTGATAAACCGGACGAGGCATAATATAGCTGCGGCCGAGCAGCGCATGCTCCTGAAAATGGCGCGCAGATTGAACTCCGGTGAGGATTAGAGACTAAATCATAATAGCTTTGGGGCAGGATAACTGGCATTTAATTCATAGTACAAGCAGTTATCCTGCTTTTTGTTGGGATTGCCATTATTACATTGCCTGTTAATACTCGCGATATTATGAATAATATTAGAAATTTCTGCATTATCGCACATATAGATCACGGAAAATCAACGCTAGCTGACAGGATACTCGAGTTGACCGGCGTGATCGGCAAAGCAAGCGTTGACCAGATGCTGGATAGCATGGACCTTGAACGTGAGAGAGGGATCACCATCAAGGCTAAATCGGTAAGGATCCCTTACATATCAAAAAGTGGGGAACCTTATATGCTGAACCTCATCGATACACCGGGACACGTCGATTTCAATTATGAGGTGTCCAGGAGCCTTAAAGCCTGCGAGGGTGCCGTATTGCTTGTTGACGCAACGCAGGGAGTTGAAGCACAGACCATAGCCAATGCGAACTTGGCGCTTGATGCAGGCTTAAAAATAATTCCTGTGATCAACAAAATAGACCTGCCCAGTGCCATGATCGATGATTGTTGCCTGCAACTGGATAGTATGCTGGGTTTGCGTATCGAGGATATGCTCATGGTTTCAGCCAGGGAGGGCATGGGTGTGGCTGAATTACTGGAAGCCATAGTACAACGGATCCCTCCTCCGCTGGGTGATGACGGTGGACATTTAAAATGCCTGATCTTTGACTCTTATTATGATGCTTATAGGGGAGTGATTCTACACATCAGGGTATTTTCGGGAAGCTTGTCTGCAGGTGAAAAAATTATACTCCGGTCCTCGGGCAAAGTATTTGATGTGGGGGAAGTGGGTTACTTCAGCCTCAGGTGGGAACCCTGCGCTACGTTGAAGGCGGGTGAAGTTGGTTATATGGTAGCCCTGATAAGAAATGCCGGTGAAATTTATGTTGGAGACACGATAGTTTCAGCTGATTATCCCGAGACTGCGGCTATCCCTGGATTTATGCTATCCCAGCCAATGGTTTATTGCGGCATATACCCCATTAATACCAATGATTATGCCAAGCTGGGAGCTGCTCTGGAGAAATTCAAGCTTAATGACTCTTCTCTGGTTTTTGAGAAGGAAAGCTCAGCCGCGCTGGGTTATGGTTACCGGATAGGGTTTCTCGGTATGTTGCACATGGAAATAGCCCTCGAGAGATTGCGGCGCGAATACGAGCAGGAAATAATTGCCACCATGCCGTCGGTGATATATAAGGTCATTTGCAAGGATGGGGAAGTGCTTATGCTGGACAATCCTTCAAAGTTTCCTCCTCAGGCGCAGATCGATGGTATCGATGAACCGATGATACGTGCGAGGATAATAGTCCCGGCAGATTTAATGGGACCCTGCATGGAACTTGCCGAATCGAAAAGAAGCACCCTGGTAAGCGTTGAGCACCCGGATGACAGGAGGGCCATTTTAACGTATGATCTGCCGCTTGCAGAGATGATCACGGATTTCTATGACAGGCTCAAGAGCGTGAGTCGCGGATATGCCAGCATGGATTATGAATTGAGTGGTTACCGCACAGGTGACCTGGTGAAAGTGGATATCCTCGTTAATAACAGTATGGTCGATGCCCTGTCATATATTTCTCCAAGAGAGAGCGCGGCAACAAAGGGCAGGGCTCTGATTCAAAAGCTGAGCAAGCTAATACCCAAGCAACAATTTAGAATTCCGCTGCAGGCTGCTATCGGCGGTCAGGTGATAGCCCGCGCGGACATTTACCCAACCCGGAAAGACGTACTGGCGAAATGCTACGGTGGAGATATCACGCGTAAGAGAAAATTGCTGGAGAAACAAAAAGAGGGCAAGAAAAAGATGAAGATGGTAGGTTTTGTCGAAGTTCCCCAGGAAGCATTCCTATCCCTGATGAAAATAGAAGAATAATTATCGCCGACATGCTTGGGTTATACGTTCATATTCCCTTCTGTGCCCGAAAGTGTTACTATTGCGATTTTTATTCGGAAGCGGGGAAACTGGGATTGATGGGCGGCTATATTGATGCCGTTTTAGTGGAGGCACATGCTTACGAAGGGACGTCATTCAAAACGCTTTATATGGGAGGTGGCACACCCAGTCTCCTGGGAGTAATAGGACTTGAAAAGCTTATCAACGGGTTATCAGGAATATTTAATTTTTTACAACTGGTAGAGGCAACTATAGAGGTCAACCCGGATTCCGTCACGGAGGAGTTTCTGGTAACAGCGAAATCCCTGGGAATAAACCGACTTTCAATAGGTGTGCAGTCATTGAACGATAGCGAACTCGGGAAGGCGGGAAGAATACATACTGCTGAGCAGGCGATACGCGCCGTCAAGATAGCTTCAGAGAGCAATTTCATTAATATTTCCGCGGACATCATAATCGGACTCCCGGGCCAAACATGGGCAAGCCTCAAGAATACATTTAGCACCTTGATTAATCTTGGCATTGTCCATATATCGGCCTATTGCCTTTCGATTGAGGGAGGTACGAAATTTGCTGACCGCCCACCCGAGGATCTTCCGGACGATGATTATCAGGCAGACCTTTTCGAGCAGACACGACTCTATTTGAAAGAGAATGGTTTTGTACATTACGAGATATCAAACTTTGCGATGGAAGGCAAAGAATGCCTGCACAACCTGAATTACTGGAGGGGAGGGGAATATGTTGGGCTTGGACCTGCAGCTGCTTCACATATCAAGGGTAAACGTTATAAGAACATGGCCAATCTTGAGAAGTATTTAGCTAATCCTCCTGGCATAAAGATTGAGGAAGAAATGCTCGAAACTAAAAGTAAGATGTCCGAGGAAGCTATGCTGCGTTTACGCCTGCTGTCGGAAGGGTTAGCCGTTGACAACCTGGTAAGCAAATATGGCCGTGATAATGCAGGCGATCTTATTTGTAGGCTTGACAGGCTTGTAGAAGAGAACCTGCTTTCAAAGGAGGGCAATAAGTACTTATTGCCCTTATCAGAAGTGATTACTTCTAACCGGGTTTTTACCCGGGTTATCAATTAATCTGAAGAATAGATAATTAATAATTCTGGACTAATTACTTACCAGATTCCGGGTAACAGTGCTTTACGTTGTGCCGGGTAATCCGGGAAGTTTTGGTGGTACCAGGCATGGTGTGCCCGTGCACGGGGTACGAGGTTAGCCGCCGTCCACAGTGCGAAGCTCAGCCCGGCCAATGACCATGTAGCAATCGCCCAGCCCGTCCAGATCACAATCTCACCGAAATAGTTGGGGCAGGATATCCAATTGTATAAACCGCCCCGGGGGATTTTATAACCGGATTCTCCCGGTTTGCGCAACTTACTAAGAATGAAGTCCGCGCGCCTGTTGATAATAAATCCGGATACAAAAAAAATAGTTCCTATGATAAAGCGCGGGTCTAGAAGCCATTGATTGGCGTAGCCGCCGGACAATACGAAAATGTAATAACCGTTTAAATAGGCATTCATCAGGTTGAAAAATATACCTGAAAGAACAACGGACAAGGGCATTTTATCGCTTGAGCTCTTGAGGCTGAAAGGGTATATGCAGGCGCGGTGTATATAATGGGCTTCCCAGAGAAGGAGGAAGACGACTGAGGTTGCTGTAACTGGATTTTTCGATAGCAAAAAGCAAATAACAAATACCAATGGCGAGGCTGACTCCATGATTATCCAGCCGAGAGTACTGTTTAAGCTGGGGCCCCAGCCACCCCTGTGGTGACGGCCGTATGGAGCGATTATAAAAAACAGCGCGATGAAAATTACAACCGATAATAGGAACCAGCCGATGAGCAGCCCGTTGTAGAAAAAGTTGTCTGTCAAAAATTTTCCGGTTTCAGTTCAATCACTTTTTGGCAAGGAACCCATTTTCTTTGAACCATTGAAGTGCATCTGCGATCGTTTCCCTGATTGGTCTCGGATGATATCCGAGTTCCCGGGTAGCCTTGGCGTGGCTTATGTTGCGGTTGCTTGCCAGTGCGTTCAAGGATGCCGTGGTGAACAGGGGCCGTGTGCCGGTGACATGTGATACTGCTGTAACGATAGGGGCAAACAGCTTTGCAGGAGCCATAGGGCAAACGAAACGAGGTGCCTTTGTTCCCATGATTTGTGCAACCAGTTCAGCAGTTTCTTTAACCGATAACCAGTGGCCTGAAAGCAAATAATTCGATCCCGCTGGTGACTGCTCTTCGGCACGAATAGCAGCATCGGTCACGTCACGCGCGTCCACCCAGTCGAACCCCCCTTCAATGAGGACGGGAATTCTCCCGGTTGCAAACTGTATTAAAGCTTCTCCAAAGTGAGAAGGGTAATAATCATAAGGGCCGATGATGCCAGTGGGATTAATTATTATGGCATTTAATCCGCGGTCAATGGCCTGACGTATAATTCTTTCGCCGGCGGCTTTAGAACGGTCATACGGCGGGCATTTAAGTGAATCTACAAATGGCCTCGATTCGTCGATTGGTTTATCCCATGGTTCTGATTGAAGGGCGTGGATTGTGCTGAAATGTACAAGGCGGCGCACTTTGCTGCGCAAGCATGCTTCTACAACATTTCTGGTGCCTTCTATATTGATTGCCGCACAGCGTGGCCAGTCATTCATCAGGAGTGATATGTGCGCCGCCAGATGAAAAACGACATCTGCGCCTTCAAAAGCCCTCACTAAAGAATCGAGATTGCAGACGTCTCCATCGAGAAGTTCGATATTGAGATTTGTCAGGGCTTTATTGTTAATATGGGCCAGCGCCCTGACTTCTCTGCCTCTGGATATGAGTGTTCTTATTAGATTTATACCAACGTGTCCGGAGGCACCCGTAACAACTGTTTGCATAATTTATTCAATCGCTCCAAGTTTGGATCAAAGGGCTGGAGCACAGTGTAAATAGCCGTCAGCAGCTTTGTCAAATAATATACATATGAGGTATATATGAGCGATTGCATCTGTTGCCATTGGGGGTAACAGGCTGATATGATAGATAAACCGTTTAATATGGCTCAAGTAACCCTGGACGAGATATTCAATCCGCACGGAGTGGCCATTGTCGGTGCTTCTCCCGGGAATGAATTTACCTTTGCCGCATGGGTAGTCGCTGCGTTGAAGGAAGCGGGATTCCCGGGAATCTATCCGGTCAACCCGAAGTACAATGAGGCTTTCGGTCTGCCCTGCTACCCTTCCGTATCGTCGATACCAGGCGTCGTAGATCACGTAGTGGTATGCATACCGGCGGAGAAATCCCTCGAATTGCTTGATGATTGCGCCAGGAAGGGCGTCAAATCCGTACACTTTTTTACTGCCGGGTTCAGCGAGAGCGGGCAGAAAGAACGGGCCGAGCTTGAGCGGGCAATGCTGCAAAAAGCCAGGGCAGGAGGCTTCCGCATAATCGGTCCCAATTGCGTGGGGCTATTTGTGCCCAGAGCCAAATTGACCAATGCCACACGCATGCCATTGGAACCAGGTTCTATTGCTTTTATATCGCAGAGCGGTGGACATGCACAGGATATGCCACTTCATGCGGGTCCAAGAGGTCTGCGTTTCAGCAAAGTCGTTAGCTACGGCAATGCCCTGGATATAGATGAATGTGAGCTATTGGAGTACTTCCTGGGTGATCCTGAAACGAAGGTGATTGCAGCCTATATAGAAGGGGTGAGGGACGGGAAACGCTTTCGTAGCATACTTGAAAAAACTGCCAGGAAGAAGCCGGTAGTCATGTATAAAGGCGGGGTTACAGATGCTGGATTAAGAGCCGCACTCAGTCATACAGCGAGCATGACTTCATCGGTAAAGGTTTTCCAGGCATTATGCCGCCAATTGAATACTATACAGGTAAATGATATTCATGAGATGATCGATGTTCTTGTTGCACTGAATTTCTCACCACCATATCCTGCAGGGCGCGGGATTGCGGTAGTTGGGGTGGGTGGTGGGCCCAGCGTACAGGCCAGCGATCAGATCGAAGCCGCTGGATTGAATTTACCTGGTTTATCTGCAGGAACAAAAAAAGAACTGGTCAAATTTTTACTCATGGCAGGCGCTATATTCAGCAATCCCCTCGATGCGAACAACCTTATTTTCCCGGATGTAATATATAAAACCATGAAGGTATTGGGTGAGGTGCCTGAAATACACATTCTCATGTATCATATGGGATTTCACCCGGTAAGCCGCTGGGGGCAGGGATTTTTCTCGAACGATTTTTTCCTCAAGCCCGCGGTTGAGGCTTTACATAATGCCAAGATGGAAACTGGAAAGCCGGTTATACTGGCATTGGGCCCGGCATCAGATATGGCCGGAACAGATGAGCTATTAAAAGTACGGGAAGCGTTCGTCAGGGCAGGTTTGCCCGTATTCCATTCGCTGGAAAAAGCCGCTGTTGCTATGTCCAGGGTAGAAGCCTGGTATCGCAGGTTCGCGGCATCAGACATATAAACGGTGAAATATCAACCGGAATTCAACGATGTTTGAATGACACTAAGCTCCGGGATGATGTGCGTAGTGCGACCAAAGTGCACCGGTTAGAAGTTCTTCATAAGAATGGAGCTAAAGCTGAGGTCATTTCTGGTTACGAATTGTGGCTGGCGCTAAGATTGGGTATTAGTCCAGAATCAATCGTGTTCAATGGGCCAAACAAGACTGATGAAGAATTGAAAAATGCAATCAAGCAGGGTGTCAAGCTAATTATTGCGGATTCCTTAGTTGAAATCGAAAGGATCAATCGTATTGCTGGGGGACTCGGACTCAAGGCAAATCTGGGTATCAGGGTTTGTCCGGGAGTAGTTCCTAAAGGAATGAATCCATTTACAGCGACGGGTTCGAGAAAATCACAGTTTGGTGTTGATCTGGAGACGGGAGAGGCTTTTATTGCTTTTAAAAAAGCGACGGCGGCGACTCACATTGACTTATTGGCAATGCACTGTAATATAGGCTCAGGGGTAAAGGATGTTGAAGCATATGCCAAAGTGTTGAGGAAAATGTTGAAGCTCGCCGGTGAAGTGAAAGGTAAATTGAAAAAGGATATCCAATACCTTGATGTCAGGGGTGGCTATGGTACGCCCTGTCATTATGATATGACCGGCATTGACCTTCTACTTTACCAAGTAATGAATAGAATGCCTTCACCGCCACAGCCTCATAACTGCCCGAGTATTGATGACTTCGCCCAGATAATCACTACCACAGTGAGTACAGGGTGCAGTGAATACGGTCTATCCCAACCTATTCTAATCTTAGAGCCGGGACGAAGATTAACTGGTGATTCTCAGGTACTTTTGCTTAGGGTGGGAGGAATCAAAGAAAGAACCGGTATAGGAAGCTTAGTGATAACTGACGGAGGTATGGTAAGCACCTCCTTGATGTTTTTTGCTGAATACCATAAGGTCTTCGTCGCCAATAAAATGAATGCCGTTAATATGAAGAAATATAATGTTTTCGGTAGAGTTTGCACTACCGCGGATTTGCTGTATAAAGGTATTAAACTCCCTATTCTTGATGAGCAGGATGTCCTCGCGGTAATGGATACCGGAGCTAACTTCGTTAGTACCGGCAATAATTTCGCATATCCAAGACCACCTATTTTAATGGTTAAGGATGGTAACGGGCGGGTAATTAGAGAAAGAGAAAATTACGAGGATCTTGTAAGGAAGGATATAACAAACCTTTCATAGAATAAGGAGTAAATTATGACGGTATCAAAGAAGAAAAACAGTGACAAGCCGCGCTGCGGCCTCTGTGGCAAGATCAGGAATCTTACAAAGACAGAATGCTGCGGCAACTGGATTTGTGATGACGAGCATAAGTACGTCATGTTCTCATACGCTAATAATAGCTGTCACCGGAACCATCTTCGACACACCCTCTGTGGCTACCATTTCAATGAAGGACATAAGGGAAACTGGAAAACATGCACGAAGTGCCGTGCCGCATTCGAACTAGAGATGGTAGCATGGTATGGAACCAATGAGTACAACTTTGAAAAAATGCCTGATCCACCATCCTACAAACCCACCAAATGTTCCCGATGCGGGACGGTCATCAAGTTGGGAACCGATGCTTACACCAGATCAGCAGATGAGTACTGGTGCGAGATATGCGCAGCCAAAGAAATGAAGAAACGCATGCGTTAGACCCGTCCGCCAAACAGAGAACTTTTACCATGATTTTCTTCCAGAGTTGAAAAAACGTTGGTGTGTATATACACTTATTCAGTGAAATTTATATGTCTTTATTTTTATGACCAATTGGGAGGGTTGAAAATTGAGAAGAGAATTTACTGTTATTATTGAACAGGATGAAGATGGCTACTTTATAGGGACTGTTCCTGAACTCGAAGGCTGCCATACTCAAGCCAGATCTCTGGATCAATTGATGGAACGTATAAAAGAGGCTACATTAGTGTGTCTCGAGTCAGAGCAGGATATCGAGGAAACAGAGCTAAAGTTTGTCGGTGTCCAGAAAATAGCAGTATGAGCAAGTTGCCATCGCCAACCGGTGAAGAGATAGTTAAAGCTCTGAACAAAGCTGGCTTTCAAATAGTCAGTCAGAGGGGGAGTCATATAAAACTCAAGCATCCCGACGGTAGAACTACTATTGTGCCTGTACATAAAGGTGAGTCCATCGGAAAAGGGCTTATGGCGAAAATACTACATGATATCGATATAGGTAAGCAAGAATTCATCAAGCTACTTTGATTAATAACTTATTAACTACTTAACTACGCTTCAATATATCATCAAAAACTGATGCACATTTGCGCAATTTCAAAATGAACTGGAGTATAGTGAATTGTTTGTTATATTTTTGGTGGAGCTTACTGTACAGAACAAAGAACTTTTAATCTTTCTTTCTGCTTTTTGAGGTAATTTACGGACTATAGGACGCGAAGCGTGGCTGTTTATTAAGGAAAGGTCAGAAATAGTGAAATTGCTTTCACGTGGTACAATTCATCCCCATTATTTCTCAGCGACAACCAGCATTTCGAAATCTTCGGTGGTTAGCTTATCGTTTCTGGAAAAAGCACCAAGCTTTGCCCCAAAGATTTCAATTTTTATATATCCCAGTGTTTTCAACAGCCAAGTAAGCTCGCTTGGTACATAATACCGTTCATCACACTCCAGCTTCTTCTTATTACCGCCATCATCTTCAACCTCTGTGATATTGTGGTCCCGAAACGTCATTAAATCAAAAGTGTTACTCCTGTATGTGGCATTACCTGGATCTCTATTAGAAGCGCAAAATTCTTCAACCGAGTGGTATAGAGGGAAAAGGCCATTGAGTGTTGTGAAGATCAAATTCCCGTGTTTCCTCAGTGATTTTGTTGCATTCTTAAGTATCTCGTAATTCATTTCATCGGTTTCCATTAAGGGAAAGGCACCTTCGCAAAGCATTATCACAAGATCAAACTCGTTTTCAAAAGGTAAATTCCTGGCATCGTATTTCGAGAAATCAATTTTGAGACCCTGCTTCTCTGCCTTCTCTTTTGCCCTTGTAAGCTGTGAATCAGATAAATCTATTCCTTTAACATTGTAGCCCCGTTTTGATAATTCAATTGCGTGCCGTCCTGTCCCGCACCCGATATCCAGGATCTTTATGGATTTGTTATAGCCAATCTCCTGCTCAATAAAATCACATTCTCCTATCGTTCCCTGCGTGAAGCTCTCACGATCATACTTCTGTCCATAATTCTCAAATAATGTTTCATACCACTGCTTCATTTCTGCCTCAACTATTTGAAACACATAGTGTTTCTATTAGGTGCGCTTTCTGCAAATAAACATTGCAGTAACAAGAAACGTCAGGAGTATGTTACGCAGTTTTCACTTGCTGTTCAAGTCGGTTTTACGCTCGCTCATAATATTCATCCCTTTATTATATTATTCCGCACGCATTTTGGTGTGGTTCGAAATTGGCTACTACCATTACTTCTGGCACTTACCAAGATATTCTGATTTGGTTTCCTTGTGTTTAATTTCTTTTAAACCTGCACTGGAAAGTAAAGCGCGAATTTCTTCGACTGGCATGCCGTGTGACTTTTCTATACGCTCCTTGATAAAAAGAATGCCTCCTGGCTTTAATTTTCGAGATAAAGCGCCTATAGTTCCCTGCCTATCACCAGGGCGTATGTCATGAATAACATGAATGGTTGATATGACGTCAAAGGTAGAATCTGGGATGTCCATCTCTCTTATATCTCCGGCCTTGCATTCAACATTAGAGTATTTTTTCAGCCTTGTTCTAGCCTTCTTTATCCAGTAGTGTGAAACATCAACACAAGTCAGATGGCCATCTTTGAGGAGCAGGTTCGCAAGGCATCGTGTTCCAACCCCACCACCACAGCCAAACTCAAGGACATTTTCGTTACCTTTTAGTCCAAACGTCCGATAATATGGGGTATAGAAAAGAGGCCCTCCTAAAAGACCCTTGAGCTTATCTTCCAGAATAAATAGAATCGAGGGATGCTCGAAATCATATCCTTTGAACTCACTGTCACTCATGATCCTCCTCCTTCGGTTTACCCATTGCCACTAACACGCTTATTTTAGCTTATGTAGCTGAATATCCAGTTTATTTTACTCCGTAGAGGATTTTGGCATTTCCTACCATATGCTCAACTCTAAGGGCTAAAGGAATATATACAAAATCCGATGAATCAACAAGTCTGAATTCTTTTAGTCCCCATGACTGTAATTCCTTGTAGAAAATTTCCATATCACCATAGAACTGTTTGTTAAACAGGTCCTGAAAAGCAAATGGCCCGCCCGGCTTTAATACACGTAAAGCTTCTTTTATCAGAGGCATCTTGTCCACTACTCTTACCGAGTGAAAAACGAAGTTACTTACTACCAGATCGTATTCTCCGTCTTGAAAAGGCAGGTTAACGGCACTGGCTCTTTGAAAACTCACTCTATCAGTTACACCTTCAATTTCAGCGTTTCTATTGCAGATATCCCTGGAGTAAGTCCACGGGTTACCCCAATAATCGATCCCCACGCAATGCGCCGATGGATACTTCTTGGCCAAATATATGGCCACCCTGCCGCTGCCTGTACCGATATCCATAGCTTTTCCACGGCCATCCCAATCCAGTCTGTCCAATAGCACGTTGCAGAGTTGTTTCTGTAGACCTCCGTCGTTCCTCCCGAAGAGCCAGTAGGCATATATCATATAGACAAGAAGAGCCCCGAAAACCACAGATATAGCAATGAGTATTCCCCTGATAATACCGATGTTAATCAGTACGGATAATACGCAGAAAATGCAGAACAGAATCAATAACACCATAATCATTCTTCCGGGAACCCAGTTAACATAATTTGGCTTATCAATGTTCTTCACTTTAACTGCTCCTTTTAACTGTGATAGCCTTTCATCACTGGTTCATTTAGTTCTTTTAATCTGGGATTCCCCAAGACACGTTTACTGGTATAGCTTGAAAAATCGTTATTACGCACTTTAATTAGAGATCATCACCCACGACTGATTATTTCAATATTTCCTTTTCATAACAAAGTATATTGAACTATTACGCTCAGGATTTTTCTTGAAAGTATCAAGCTCCTCTTGAGCTTGATGGATTTCTTCAAGAACCTTCAGGTCATTGAAATATTTTGTTTGAGCTTCAGTAATCAACTTTTCGAGGGGAGCAAAATATTCAGTCCACCAGGTTTCTTTACTTAATAAAAAATAGCCCAGTAGCCCATAGCCACATTTAGATATCTGTTCCAGTTTCTCATTTACATTACCTTGCTCGTCGTGAATGACCATGAAACCATTTGGCTTAAGAAACCGCTTCCATTCACTAAGACCTTTTTCGAAACCGATGGCATATATCGAGCCTTCGGCCCATATAATATCGAAAGTCATCTCTGGGAAATTCATGTTGATAAGAGAGCAATTCAAGGCCCTAACCCGGTCGCTGAGTCCTGACTCCGCAATATTTGAAGCAAATTTATCCAGGGCGAGTTGGTCTATGTCTATTCCTATCACTTCTCCCTGACCTAACCTGGCTAATTCCAGGGTTGGGATTCCAGAGCCACAACCGATATCAAGAATTAGAGGTTTATCAATTTGGGGAAGCATACGGAATGCCCTCCTCGTGTATTTGAGGAGGCGTTTTCTTATCTCTTCCTTTCGTACTTGAAATCGTTTAACTCCATTATTAAAAGATTCATGTTTCTGTCTCATGACAATGCCTCTTTTTCGTGACTTTACCTGCGTCCCGAATTCCTCCAAAACCTTATAATCCCTAGGATAAGCTTCATTCTGGGTACTCTTCTCATGTAGAAACTATAGTCGTCACCAAAACGCTCGATAAGTTGTTTTTCCTCTACTATGGTACTCCAGTATAGAATTACGACTCCGGGAATACCCAGGACAACAAAGAGCCAGTGAGGATAAAACAGTGGGGTGGCAACGAATATTGCCAGAATTCCTCCTAGATATTGTGGATGCCTGATAATGGCGTAGACGCCGGTATCCACCAGTCTGGTGGTGTAGACGAATGATCTCCCTTTCGGCACACCGCCTCGGCGCGGGAACATGACTATAGGTGCCATAACCAAGGCCATGCCAACCGCCCAAACTATCCAACCCAATACGAATAGGGGCAGATAGAAGCCAGGTTCTAATAATCCTGTCAAGACTAGAGGATTTACCGGGAAACAGGCGATACACAGTATTGTTAGAGCTGTCATCCAGAGGATTTCTTTTACTTTGGTTCCGCTCACCATTTTCTCCATACATCAATAGCTGAGGACGTATCCGTAAAGACTTGAGCACCGCTGCTTACCAATGCAAATTCTAATACTCGACAAAAACGAAAGCAAAGGCCGGAGGGGCACGATATTATAGCTATTTCTGGAAATATCTCAATTTGTCTTATTGTTGGACAATGAAGCTCAATGCATACAAAACACGCGGTACTTTAACAACCAAATACGAAATAAAAAGTGCTGACTAAACGTTTGCACCTTTGAAATGGTTTCAGTGTGATACCATCTGGCAGGTTCTTTGTTCCGTACAGTATGTGGTCGATTTTTGAAGCTAAGTGGAGCTTACTGTACCAAACAAATGCGTTTTAAAGTAAGTGCATCTGCATTATACAAAACTACATGTAAAAGTATATTTAAGAAATTAGTTGCTGGGATGGTTATCCACGCAGACGAAACTCAGATAAACTTGAAAGGCACCATGGGATACGTATGGACGTTCGCAAACGCGGAAAACGTCTACTACGTTTACGCATCTTCACGAGAAGCAAATTTGGTTCAAAGCGTGTTAAAGGATTTCGAAGGAGTGCTAGTCAGCGATTTCTACTCTGTGTATGATTCTCTGTCTTGTCCACAGCAAAAATGCCTGCTTCACCTAATTCGGGACTTGAATGATGACTTGATCAAAGAACCATTCAATGATGAGATCAGACTTCTAGCAAACGATTTCGCCGAATTACTTAGGCCTATCATTACAACCATCGACCGATTCGGTCTGAAAGTCCGCTATCTTAGTAAACACAAGATTGAAGTCTGCCGATTCTTCAGAAAGCTCGCCCGGAGAGAATATTTAACTGAAAGCGCTACTAAATGGAAAAAGCGTCTTGAAAGGAACCGTACCAAATTGTTCACTTTCTTAGACTATGATAATGTACCATGGAATAACAACAATGCCGAACATGCAATGAAAGCTATTGCGGAGCTAAGAAGAAGCTTGAGTGGATTATCGACTGAGACCGGCATTAAGGACTACTTGATTCTACTTAGTATACAAGAAACATGTAAATACCAGGGCATAAGCTTTCTGGAGTTTTTGCGCTCTGGTGAAAAAGATTTGGATGTCTTTGTTGGCAGGAAAATTTGGTCACATCAAAACGCTCCTCACCTTCATTAAATGCGGCATTTGATAAATTTAAGAAGCCGCGAATCATTGTTGATCTGCGGGAATTTAACCTGCGTTATGACTCGCTGACTACGTGATTACCTTGCATGTCGCATAAATGTCAAGTAAAATTTAACTTATGAGAGACACAACAAAGGCAATGAGAACGGAGCAAGCTCCAGACCGCAGCGAGCTTTTCGAAATTGCCTCAGAGCAGAGTGGCTATTTCACAGCGGAACAGGCTAGCACCTGTGGTTATAGCAGCGCACTTCTATCCCATCATGTCAAAAGTGGCATGTTCATACGGGCTAGAAGAGGCCTTTATCGCTTTCGCCAATACCCATCATCTTCTCACGAGGATGTAGTTGCCGCCTGGATGTCTATTGGAAAAGATAGTTCGATGGTATCACATGAGAGCGCCCTCGATATTCTTGGTCTTAGTGATATTATCCCTGATGCAGTGCATATCACGGTGCCTCGTTCGAGGCGAAACCTTCCGTCGCTCCCCGGTATCAAGATCCATACTACCACCAAGCCACTGCGGAAGGAGGATACAGTAACTCGCGATGGGATAATCGTTACCTCAGCTAAACGAAGTATCCTTGATGCAGCCGAGGCAGGGACAGCCCCTGAACAAATTGAGATGGCAGTTGCCCAAGCAGTAAATCGTGGTCTGGTAATGTCACAGAGTCTCCAAGAAGAAGCAGATAAAAGAGGGCGTCGAGTCTCTAAGCTGATTGCGGACTCTCTATATAGGATTAAGCAGTGAAATACACGACTGCCAGTGCATTTCGGGGAGCCTTGGAGCAGCGGCTCGCAACACTCGCTAACCAGACAGGTGTTCCTCTTGTCCGTTTACGAAAGCTGGTAGTCTTTGACCGCTTGATGGCTCGTTTACGTATCGTCGCACCAAGCGGGTGGTTTCTGAAGGGAGCTGTAGCCCTTAACTCAGGGTAGGGTCCCGATTTCGAACTACCAAAGATTTAGACATTGCCCGCTTTGACAATGAGGAAGTCGCAACGGTAGATTTCTTAGCAGCGCAATCCGTAGACCTCGGTGACTACTTCACGTTCATTATCGAACGAACCGGACAGCTCAACCCAGGCACTGAAAACACAACTGTTCGATATCATGTGACGGCTCAACTTGCAGGTCGTCGATTCGATGATGTCACGGTCGATGTGGGCTTTGGAGGCCCCGCTGTTACTGAGCCAGAGGTTGTGCGTGGGCCAGATTTGTTGAGCTTTGCAGATATTCCCCCTGTACAAGTACCAACATTATCCTTGGAACAGCATGTTGCTGAAAAGGTTCATGCCTATACCAGAAGGTATGTTGGCAGAATGCCGAGTAGCCGTGTCAAAGACCTGATTGATTTAGTCATGATATCATCGTTTTTCGCTCTCAATGCTGGGCGACTGTGGCAGGCATTGAAGGCCATTTTTGTTGCTCGTGGAAGCCATCCTTTGCCGACAGCATTACCTCTGCCACCACCTTTATGGCGTACCGCATATCGCAAAACAGCAACTGAAGTCGGACTGGATGTTGATATGGCTGCTGGCTATGAACATGTAAAAGCTTTCCTTGATCCAGTGCTAGCGAGAACAATGCCAGATACTGCGCAGTGGGATCCGGTAAAGCATAGATGGCTAAGAATGAAGTAGTTCTTTGTTCGGTACAGTATATAGTCGATTTTTGAAGCTAAGTGGGCCATTGTGGATTCGAACCACAGACCCCAGTCTTATCAGGACTGTGCTCTAACCAACTGAGCTAATGGCCCAAAAGAAACGCAGAGTAAAGTATATATTTTGCTATAAAACAGTGTCAAGAACTCTGCGTTCGGCAAGTTTGCATAATGTCCAGGATTTAATATCGGCCGGTCTTATTTTATGTTATAGCACCAGCCGAACTTGTCAGGCTTTTCCCCATATTGTATGCCGGTGATCGCGTCAAATAACTTCACGGATAGCTTACCGGCCTTTCCCTTGTTAATAGTGATCAACCTGTCTTTATGCTGAATTGCCCCTATAGGAGAGATCACCGCCGCTGTACCCGTGCCGAAGGCTTCCTTCAGTGTGCCCTTATCTGCCGCTTCTAAGACCTCGTCCATGGGGAGCCTCCGCTCGCTGACCTTCATGCCCCAGTCTTTAGTCAGGTGGATGACCGAATCACGCGTTATCCCAGCCAGTATGGTACCGCCCAGGTGCGGCGTGATTAACTCGTCACCGATCAGGAAGAAGACATTCATCGTGCCAACTTCCTCGATGTAATTCCTGTGGATGCCGTCGAGCCAGAGTACCTGCGTGAATCCCTTTTTCTGGGCTTCATGTGCTGCGAAAAGGCTGGCCGCATAGTTACCAGCCGTTTTGACTGCACCGACGCCGCCTTCCACGGACCGTGCATGTTCAACCGCCGTAATCAGCTTGACCGGGTTAAACCCCTCTTTATAATATGCGCCCACCGGCGATGTTATGATCAGGAATTGATAAGTGTGAGAAACATGAACTCCCAGATTGCTATCTGCCGCAAAAGCGAAGGGACGTATATACAGGGCATAACCCTTCTGCTTGGGCACCCAGCCCCTATCTATCTTAAGCAAATGGACAAGGCCGTCCATGAAGGTCTGCTTATCTACTTCGGGTATACAGATTCGGTGGCAGGAACGGTTAAAACGGTCGATATGTTTATGCAGCCTGAAGACATTTATCGAGCCGTCTTTAGCATGAAAAGCTTTGAGGCCTTCAAAAACTGCCTGGCCGTAATGGAATGTTGACAGGGAAGGAGATACCCTCATGGGGCCGTAGGGCACGATTTTGGGCAAATTCCAGCGGCCTTTACCGTAGGTCATGGTGAGCATGTGGTCGGAGAAGACCTCTCCGAAACCAAGCCCTGAGAAATCGACTTTACTGATTCTGCTGCTCTTTGTCTTTTTAACTTCCATTATCTTATCCTGTTTAAATTAATTACTGGCCCGAAATCACTGGGGAAGAGGGGACTCGAACCCCTACGCCTTGCGGCACATGATCCTAAGTCATGCTCGTCTGCCAGTTCCGACACTCCCCCGAACGTGAAATCAAATAAGATTTTAACATAGTGGTAAGCATTTTGCTTAGCAAACTACCTTAGATTGCGTGCCAGCCATTATTTTCGATAGGTGCCCTGCTGATACTTTTGGCTAATTAAATAACGTTCTTAGATAGCGCAGGAATACCAGAATAGAGAGAAAAAGATGGTTGAATATTTGAATGGCTCAATAGATGAATGGTAAAAGTCTGTTATCTGGTAGATGAGAGAATGTTTCTGAGTTTACGGCGAATGTCGTACGCGGTTGGTTAGAAAGGTTGGAACGGGAAAAAATAAATGAGCTAGCTTGATTTTTCCTTCTTTGGTTTAGGAGAGCGGCTTTTTGTAATGGATGACCTGGTTTTTCCACGGGTCTTTGTCTTAGATGCAGGCTTTTTCTTTGATACTTTTAGCCGAGATTCGGGTACTGCAATTTTTTTATCCTTTTCTCCGTACGGCTCAACTGCATCCCTATCGATTTCAACAGGCTGCTCAAACGTTACTTTCAGCACACTGCTCTGTTCGCGGGCAACAGGTGGAGTTGCCGACTCCTTGAATAGCGAGCGATTATCGAGCGGGAATTTATAATTGTGCGCTTCAGCCCATTGGACGGCCGCTTTATTATAAGGTTCGTCAATCCCGTAAATGCGATATGTAATCATGTCGACGAGATGGCATAACAGCCACGCCAGGTCAAGCGCTGGCTCCCACTTCCTTTCCACACCGGTGCAGACCACATTATTTTCCGGGCTGATATTGGGGTGGAAATGTGGCGTGAGGCATCTGATATAAGGCGCCTCATAGGGATACGTCGAGATGCCCACCGGCAAGTCTATTTCCAGCACATGATTTGCGGTCAGGCACAATTTATTAGTCTCCGGATTGAGCATCATCCCCTTGCAACTAAGTGTGACACGGTACTTCCGCGGGGGACTGCCTCCCAGGGCCTCGATACGAATCAGGTCCGTGTTCGATTGCAACTCTTTCAACTTCTCGTATTCATAGGCAAGTCTTTGCTCGATGTTAACAGCTTGGCTCACTGCCCCCGGTTGTATAAAATAGCAGAGTACAAGGACTTCATTCTCAGTGACACCGGCTGAAGCCATAGTTTGCCAGCCATGTAGCGTTATCGGTCTCGACATTTTGCCGCGCTTTATAAAACGGCCCTGCTCATTCACGTATAATTGCTCGCCGCTTTTCTGCACATAGGCAACAAACTGCCTGCCCGGCCCCCTTTCTTTAACTATTTGAGGTACGACCTGGGCCAACAAATTCTTGACGGTAGCATTTTCAGTGGTCAGTACCGGATAATATTTGTCGTGGGTAAAATCCCAGATAAATATTCTCATTTGATAATTCCTCCATATGCCATATTAAATATTAATGACGATCTACCTGATTGCTTTTGCTGATACCGGCGTCGACACTGGAGAGCACTGGCAATCAAACGTGCTGCACCCCCCGTATAAGTCCCAGCATTTGCGATGCTGAACAGACCCGCACGCACTGCACGCAAGGAACGGATTTGAATCACTGCATTCTGCGCTTCCGCACCAGGGGCAATGCGCCGTTTTCACGGCTGTTCTTGGCGGTTCAATTCCTTGTGGCTCCGGTTTTACGGGCGGGATTGCCGGCCTGGGGACTGAATACTGGCGCATTGCAAAATACACTATAATAAATACGATGCCGCAAAATGCCAGAAACAGGGCTATCCCAAGCAATAAATTATACATAAACCATACCTGTTCAATTTTAATATCACGATAGCCTGTGGCTTTCGTAGCTTAAATTATGTCTCCTAGCACTCGCATTGGCATCAATTACCTGAAACACAAAAAGCGCCACATATATCACACCCAGTATGACTGCCAGGAAAGTATAGACGTCGTCCATAAGATCTATCGCCATAAAAATTGAAATCACTATTCCGGTGATTAATATAATGCCTCCGAAAAGCAGTATAAACCCCTTTACCAGCTCTCCCTGAATCAAATGCCCCAAACCATTGATTCCTATAATGCCACCGGCAGCAGCCACACCAGTGGCCGTTCCTTCATTTACAGTTCCCCCAATCAGGCTGACTCCACAATACGGGCAGTTCCTTGCATCTTCAGCAATCTCCTTCCCGAACTGGGTGCACATCCGCTTTTTCCGGGCTGGAACAGCCGGCGATTCCGCCATGATCCCTCCCTGCGTTGTGATGGCCATATCGCCGCTGATCACCTCCTCCTTTGTATGTTCGCCGCATTCGACACAATTGAAATTGGCATCATAGTTGGTGGTCGGCCCATGGTTGATACACAACCTTACTAACTTGACTTCGATTTCACCCATAGTAAACCTCCTTTATTTATATGTAATTTAACACTGTCCCTTTATCGGCATCAAATTCATAACTGATTTTTTTAGCTTTATTCTTTGCGGTGATTATGTGCCAGGGAGGCATCCCTGCTTCTTCAAGAGTACAATCCAGGACAGACGCGGTCGATCTGTCGATTATGGACTTAATATCATTGCGGAGCATTTTTTGGCACCTGGGGCATCTCAATTCATCGTCCCTGAGCTTATCAAGCCTTTTGACCTTCCGGTTTCTATAACCACAAGAACAGTTTAAATCTGTGACAATATTGAAATCCAGTTCAATTGCAGCATTGCGTCCAATATCCTGGTGTGAAATATCAAGCAGCTCTCTGAAAGTGGTGTTTGCCACACTCCTGTTAAGCTTGCGGGTTCCCTTCAGACGGTCATGGATGTAGCAATTTTGGTTGAGTGCAAATTGGACCTCCATAGACTGGTTAATGTTCCCGTTAAAAACAAGTCCACTGCCACCTGTTACCTTTACGCGGTGAATCAGTTTCAATGCTTCCTGTACCTGTATAGCCCCTATTATTGACGCAATTGTTGGCGTTGTAGGCACCCTGCCAGCTTCTATTTCCTCCCTGGGTACCTGGCAGGAAAAACGCCGCCTCAGTTCTCTGTAAGCGTCAGGTGGCAGATTACACTCAAAACAGGCGCCTTTGCCCGGTAAATAGACGTGAGCTTCGCCAACCAATTCGATAATGCCGCCGTTTATCCACGGAGTTCCCGTCTTAAAGCTGGCACGGTTAATAAAAATCCTGGCTGCGAAGTTATCTACAGCTCCAATCATCACATCCATAGACCTGATGAGTCCGAGGCCGATATCGGTGGTAACATCACCATGTAGAAATGCCACTTTTACGTCAGGATTGATTTCTTTTACCCGTTTTGCCGCTACTTCTACCTTGTGAGATCCTATATCCTCTTCTCTGTAGAGCACCGACCTGGTAAGGTTTGAAGCTTCGATGTCGTCGAAATCAATAATAAATATATGCCCAATTCCAAGCAGCGCCAGGTTCTTCAAAATTTCGTTGCCCAGCGCGCCGGCGCCCACAACCATGACGCGGGTTCTGGCTATGCGTGATTGTTGCCACCACGGGATAAGCTGCAGCGAAGCATAGCGCCCTGGTGCTCCTAAATGACTACGCGGCACTATTTTACCTCCCAGGGTTCTGGTTCTATGCGTTGCTGTTGCGCGGTCCAGTTTAATGTTATATTCAGTCTGGGAGAATCGGTGCACTGAGATTTGGGGACGCGCGTTAAAGTAAATGGTGCTTTACCTTGTATTTTACCTGCTACATCCTTTTGCAGTGTAACAAGTCGTTGAGGGGGTGATACCGTATAACACTTGTCATTTGTGCTGTATACAGCAACGTAGACATTAATAGTAGGCGGTCGATCATTAAGGGCCGGATCGCTCTCATTTATAATTGAAATCCATGCTGGAAAACTTTGATCCGGCACATTAGGATTTCCACTGACGCCGGTTACATGAATATTTTCTTCAGGACCGGAGGCTACCGGCAGAGGTACCTTCTCGGCGCTCACAGGTATAGTCCATTTAATATTCCAGTCTTCCGGTTTATTTTCCGGTCCATAGGTAATATTTAAATTGCCGGCGTTGGTTCCGTCTCGCAGTTTATCGCTTATAAGATAAAAGGTTAAAGTCTGGCTTCTGGTCCCAGATAATTTTTGATCGCGAGTATCAATCCATCGCTTGCACCGGTCATCGGGCATGATTACCCATATAAGATTGTTTTCCCCACTGAAATCGGTCATGGATACCTTCATCTGCGGCTCTTTGCCTTCGCTATTAAAATTTAGTTTATCAGGTGATACGGAAAATGTATTTAGGACCTTGAGTTCTCCATCAACGGCGCCTATATGAGCTGAGACAATAATCGGCGTATTGTTCTGTGGTGATTCCCCCTCTATAACCAGATATCCCTGTTTCCTGCCATTACCTATGTCAATTTCATGAGATGCTATGTGCTCTATATTGGAAAACGCAGGTAAATAATTTTGAAGAGAGGCTTGAAAACTCTGCTGTCCTGTACCGAGGTCCTCTACATATAGCTGAACCCTGCCATCCCTGTGTACAAAATAAGTGAACCGCTTATTGTTATTGGGTTGAAAATAATCGCAACGGACTGCTCCGCTGTTGAAGGCCTGAGCGATCGCGGGGTCGGGTTTATTCTGGTTATTGGTTGGAACAGAACGTTGTATCCAGAACAGGTATGCCGATACACCAATTAAGGCGAGTATAATGGCTAGAAGCGGCGCAACAACAACTGCAATTCTATTAGTGTGTGAATGCGGCAGATTTGGCAAAGCAGATGGGGCTTCGGTATCCCCCCTGACAGCAGTTGCGGTATCCTTGACATAGAATCCCTCAAGAGGTTTAAGCTTATCTCCATCCCAGCTAAAAAAGCCAAGCTGCCTCTTCACTGGATCGCAGACGGCAGCGACGTGCCAGGGATTGGAAAAGGCGACATTATGCGCAAGGATATCGTCATCCGAGAGAAAAACACCTAAATTCGGATGCGTATGGTACCAGCCGACAACCCGCAAGCCGGGATAGGAATTCTGTACTTTTGCAAGCATTTCAAGCCAGACCGGGCCGGTAAATTGCATTCGTGTCCTGGTACCCGGTGCTGATTCCGCTTCGACGGCTGCCACAATGTCAACATGGTGTTTGCCATTTCCGTCCTGTGTGACATTGCCGACGAAGATACCGCCGACTTCCTGTTTTGGGTTCAGCAGGCCGTGGATATATATGGCGTCATGCGCTTTCTTGGCTATGGTGATGACCACCTTGCACTGTTCGGGATTACCGTAAACCCTGGTATTTCTACTGTTGCTTATCTGGCTCACCTATCCTTTCTTCTTTTTAGCCGTCCTGTTGGGCTTACGGAGCCTGTTTTGATTCATCTGCCTTTGTTGCTTTACCCTCCTGGAGCTGTTTTGTTTCTTTTGATTCGACTGTCTTTGCCTCTTCAATTTCTTGTTTGCCTTCCTGGATCTGTTTTGCGTCCGTAATGGGCTTCTTTAAACCCGGAGCTTTAACGGCACCCTTCAATTTGTCAAACCAGCCGCGCTTCCTGCCCAAAACCAGGAAAGTAGCCACGAGTCCGCCCAGGATGCCTGCGGCAACCAGTATCAGTACCAGTGTCCAGTCTAAAATATCGATTTGTTTTAGCTCATCAAATTTCCTGTTACCGATAGCAAGAGAGAACTTCTCAACCGGCTTTTCGCCTTTCCCCGGGGCTGATATTTCTTTAAGTGGTCCGATGCCCTTTAAATTAGCGGCCGCATATACGTCGTATTTGCCGGGAGGATTGACAGCAAAATCAAGACGGTGCCGGCCTGTTTTAGGGCCGGGCAGCAAATATAAATTCTGGTTATCCAGAATAAATGATTTGAATTCTAAAGGCGTGGTTGTCAGACCGCTGCCGCCATAATAAATGCTGGACAATTGCGCGTTTCCAACGGGAGTGATGGCAAGGATATCTTCCCAGGTAGAAACGTTGTGTGCTGCCGGCCATCCACTGAAAGCGCTAAATGTAAAATTTGAGGGATTGATCTTGGGCGGGTAAAAAACACGGTTAAGGTTTATGTCCACACCGTTCAGCGGCTGTTCTGCCTGTATCGAGATATTCTTACTCTGTTGTTTGCAGGCGACAGCATCTACCGTAATTGTTGCGTCTACTGTCGGCACTCCTCCCTCCAGGCGGTAATTATCGCCTAATAAGAAATCATCAAATGTATACAACCCGTTGGTCGCAGTTGTTCTCGAGGTACCGTTAGATAATTGAACTGATGCATCATTGACCGGTCTGTTAAATGAATCATATATGGTTCCCGAGATAGAGGTATTTCTGCCGTAATTACGGAATTCCGTCGCGGCGGTGTCGTAAACCACCATCTCCCTTTGACACGGGTATGTATAAGTACAAAGATTGGGGAGTCCATTTACATCGTAACCACAAACCTGGACACCGGTGCAGGTCGTCCAATATATTACGGTTGCATTCCCCTCGCAAATAAGCCTTGCTTGTCCTGCTCTGTCCGGTGTCTTAATTGAGAATCTTTGGCTTCCATTTATCGTTGCTGCGGTTATGGCTGTTCGATTGTTATTGATTTCGTAATAAAGGGATACCTGTGTGCCTGACAGGTTAGTTGATACGGTAACTTCGGTATTTTCCCCCGTGAGGAATGATTGCCTGGGTAAACTCAGCCTCAAACTAAGCGACGAATACTGGGATGTTACCTGGATACCGGGACCATTAAAACTATCTGATGTCATAGATTCACCCGGCATTTTATCGGTCAATTCAATATTAGCGGACGTTGCTGCCAGGCAACGTTCAATGGATATCGAGCCGGTTAATGTAAGCAAGGGGATCGATAGAAACAAAGAAACCAATATACGCCACATAGTTGTCTTCACCAATAATGATAATAATGAGGGTAAGAATAAGGGTAAGAATAAGGGTAAGAATAAGGGTAAGAA
>Ga0163210_1000095_pt1 | contig 29026 bp, 28 predicted proteins | sample Kivu_220m_FD_113536 | JGI IMG/M metagenome (GOLD analysis project Ga0163210, IMG submission 113536) | Freshwater microbial communities from Lake Kivu, Western Province, Rwanda to study Microbial Dark Matter (Phase II) - Kivu_220m | ecosystem: Environmental > Aquatic > Freshwater > Lake ...
CAGATGGAGGAGGCCTATCGATCAACCCTGAACATTGATGAGGCCGCAAAGAGACTGATCGGCTCTTTTTATAATGAGAATCCCTCTTATTTTCTTTCTCCCGAAATCTTTTTTGATGTCTATCGGCAGATGGTCCGTCACCTTGCCGGTGTCATGGAAGGAAAGACTCAGGCGGATTGATCCATTGAAACTTCAAGGTTATCCAATCTGAATTCGCCGGAGAGCAGCTGAGTGAGTTTCCAGTAATCCTCCTTCAATATCTCCACAAATTTTAATCCGTATCGATAACCTATTAAGTCGGGGTCTTCAGGTTGATCCTTCCATACAATTTCAGCCGATACATTAAAGTTTGAAAGCTCATATTCTCTGGGGAATAAGACGGCGATATTGAGCATGGTACCGATCGGCAGGTCTCTGATGGAATGCAGTTGAAGCCCTGTCTCGCTTACATTGATAACCAGCCCTCCATGGGCTTTCGGAAAATCTACCATTCGATATTCGAGAGGCAGATCCATCATCATTCTGGGAGATCTTCTTCTATCCAAATTACCGTTTAATTTCATCTTCTTCCCCTTTATAGAATGAATTTGAAAAAATGAATTGATGATACATCTCTCGCAAATCAGTTAAATCATTCTGCATTTTTAATGCCGAAGGGGAAGAAAAATATAAGCTATTATTATTACGGTATTTTTTAATTCCGCCTTCGGATCGGGCGTTTTAAAGGAGCAAATTTTTGTTAACTCCTCCGCATTTTTTGTCAGCCTTTGCCTGTGCATTCCCTTGACACTTATCTTTGAGTGGCCTACGATTCTGATGACCTTATCATGGTGATGGATGAAACCTTCGATATCCGGACCCGCTCAACGTAACCTTCTCTTCATCTCCTTTTCACAGCTGGGGGCGGCTTTCTCCTTCAGCTTCGTCAATATCTTTCTGCCCTTTTACATTTACAGGATTAGTCCTTATTCCATTCAGGAGACCCTTCTCTGGATCGGACTGATTCTCGGTTCCACCGGTTTAGTCACCGCCTTCACCTCTCCCTTCTGGGGCTCCCTCACACACCATTACAGTCCCAAGATGCTCTACCTCAGGGGCTTCATCGTCCACTCGATCCTGATATTCGCCATGGGGCTCACCACCAACCTCCACCTTTTACTCATCCTCAGAATAGCCCAGGGATTGGTGGGCGGCATCTCCACCATCGGGTTTATCATTATCTCGTCTTCCTCTTTGAAAGAAAGATTGTCCTTTGACATGGGGGTCTACCAGTCTTCCATGACCTTGGGTCAATTAGTGGGTCCTCCTCTGGGATCTCTTGCTGCAGGGATCCTGGGCTTTAAAGGTGCTTTCTTTGCCGCTTCGATAATGCTATTCACCTCTTTCCTCTTTTGCTACCTCTATGTAACGGATGTGCCTCAACTGCCGAAAGAAAAGAAGGCCGTAACTCGTACCCCGATCGAGAAAAGAGTCCTCGTCGGATGGATGGTCTGTTTTATGGCTCAGGTCCAGCTCATGTTCTTGCCGAGCATCCTTCCGAATGTCCTGAAACAGTTTGGACTGGAGCAGACCGTAGCCTTGAAGCTGGCCGGAACCGTGGTGATGCTTTATACGGCGACGGCACTGATCGGCACCTATGTCTGGAGCTGGCTATCGAGGAGAGCGGGGGTTCCGAGGATGGTCATGATCCTCTTTGCTCTGGGGATCCTTTTTCAGTCACTCCTCGTCTTTTGCAGGGGATTGGTTGACTTTACCGCTATCCGCATGATTCAAACGGGATTCATTGCGGCGACCATTCCTCTGGTCATGTCCATATTTGCGAGCGAGCCAAGAGGGGGAGTGATCGGTTTTCTCAATTCAGCAAGGTTTGCAGGGATGGCCCTGGGTCCCTTTATTGCCACCTCCGTGCTGGCCTTTTCCAGCCTTCCGGTCCTTTTTCTTATGATCAGCGGCCTGAGCCTTTTCGTTCTCTTTGGCTTCCGGCTCTTTTTTAAATAGGCCTTGATCAGGCGGCGGGGGTTCGGAGTTCAGAGAAAGGTGATCAGGACGATTTCCGGTTGGGTGTCAATACGCATGGGAGGACCCCAGGTGCCGGCCCCGCTTGAGGTATAAACCAGGAGGTCACCAAACCATTTCAGTCCATAGTCGTATCCCCCGTAGACCCAGGAGGTGATGAAACGGAAGAGAAAGACCTGTCCATGGTGAGTATGGCCCGAGAGCTGGAGGGTGATCCCCTGATCCTCAGCCACCCGCAGATGGAGAGGGGCATGTTTCAGCAGGATGCTTGGCTTGTGGCGGTTAATCCCCATCTTCTTCAGGATGGTCCTGAAATCCTCTTCCCTTCTCGTCTCCCTGTAATCGACCCCGATGATCTGCAAACCGTCCAGCTCAACCCTTTCATTATTCAAGACACGGATTCCTGCTCGGCGAATGGCCCGGAGAAAAGGAGTATTGTCGTAAAACTCTTCGTGATTCCCGGTGATGAAATAGATCCCGTAAGGAGCAGAGAGGTGAGAGAAAGGCTCAATGGCCTGATCCAGATCCGCGGCCATCCTGTCATAGAGGTCCCCACCGATGAAAATGATGTCCGGCTGCAAGCGGCGAATCCTTTGGACAATCTTTCGGGAGAAATCGTGGTTTCTGATCTGGCCCAGATGGGTGTCACTTACCCAGAGGGCTGTTTTTCCCTTCCATTGATCGGGGAGGCCTGGGAGCGAAAGGTTCATTCGGGTGATGCGAATCACTCCCGAATTGATGAATCCATAGAGACTTGCGATCAGAGCGATGCCCATCAGAGTCGTGATCAGAATTTTCCGGTTCAAAGATAAGCGGGATAAATGGGCCAGGCCGTAGAGGACCCAGCTGAGGATCGATCCGAGAAAGAGGAGGTAGAAGATCCCAAACCAGGAGGCAGCACCGATGTAGAGATACCTCAGCAGGGGGTCGAAAGAACGGAAGGTGAGGAAGAAGGTTCCCGCGGGGCTGATGGATAGTAGAAACATCACTATACGAAGGACCGGGAGGACCGATGAATGGGTCAGATCAAAAAAGTGTTTTAAGGTTCGGTAGAGTAACCAATGGCCAAAAAAGAGGATCGACTGAATGATGCTGACAAAGAGGACGAACCGCATAAGGGTTCAAAAATTATAATGGATAAATCTCCGATTCGCCATGGGACCTTTCATCTTTGAAAAGATGACGGAAGTGGTCAGGGGATTGTATCATACCCTGCTGGAATTATAGAAAGGAGTTCTTGATGTCCAGAGAGATCAAACTTCCCAGGCCAAATGAAAAAGGGTTGATCTCCGTCGAAGAGACGCTTCACCAGAGGAGATCCATCAGGGATTATCAGAAGGGCTCCCTGAGCCTTGGAGAGGTTTCACAGCTTCTTTGGTCAGGGGCGGGCAGGAATCTCTACCGGAGGACCACCCCTTCTGCCGGGGCCACTTATCCGCTGGAGGTCTATCTGGTTGCGGGAGAAGTCGAAGGCATTGAACCCGGGCTCTATCACTATTCCTCCTCAAGGCACAGCCTTGAAAGGATGAAAGAGGAGGATATTCGAAAAAGATTGTGCCGGGCCGCTCTGGAACAGAGGATGATTGAGAGGGCACCCGTCAGTCTCATCATCGCTGCCGACTCTAAAAGGACAACCGGGCATTACGGTCAGAGGGGCATGCGCTATGTCCATATGGAAGCGGGCCATGCGGGGCAGAATATTTCCCTTCAAGCGGTGGCCTTAAACTTAGGGACAGTAATGATCGGAGCTTTTGACGATCAGCAGGTGAAGGAGATTTTGGGGATCAAGGAGGATCCTCTCTATGTCATTCCAGCAGGAAGGATATGAGGGGGTCCGACCAAACAGACTCAGACTTCGGATACATGAAATGGGTGGGAAGAAGGGGTTCTCAGGAAGGGTTGCCTTTGAGACCGATCTGTTCCGCCACTTCCTGCATCCCTCTGATCGTATCCTCAATCAGTTCGTCCAGCCCGATCTGGAGCATCTGTGCCCCTTTTTCGATGAGGGAGCGGTCCACTCCGGCAGCAAATCTTTTATCCTTCCATTTGTTCTTTACGGATTTGACCCCGACATCGAGAACACTTTTTGAGGGACGGACGAGGGCGGTCGTCACGACGAGCCCCGTAAGTTCATCTATCGTATAAAGGTACTTTTCCAGATCGGTCCGGGGGGTGACCTCCGAGCAGATCCCCCATCCATGGGAGACCGCCGCCCGGATATATTCCTCAGGCCATCCCTGTTCCCTGAGGATCTCTCCGGTTTTGGAGCAGTGCTGGTCGGGAAACTTTTCGTAGTCAAGGTCGTGGATGAGACCGATGATCCCCCATTTCTCCTCATCCTCGCCCCTTTTCTTCGCAAGATAGCGCATCACCCCTTCGACTGCGTAGGCATGCTTTCGTAAACTGTCGCTTCCATTATATTGGTGAAGAAGTTCCAGGGCCTCCTGCCGGGTCGGTATCTTTTCTCCCATTTTTATTCCTCCTCTGCATCCTTCTTTATCATGCCGATACGGTTCGGGTCAAGTGGTTTGAGGGACTTGCCAATAGGACCAATGCCTTGTATCATGAATAAAAGAGGTAGAAGAGTGTTCGGGGCCCCTTTTTCCCATATTTAGAACCGGAGGTGTCCGATGAAAAGATATACCCTTTTGGCAATAACCATCGTGATGGTATTGGCCTTCAGCCCGTCTCTTGGTGCGGATCAGGAGGCAAAAGAGATCCTTCAGGCCGTGGTAAAGGTGAAAGCGACCATTCCAAAAGAGGCGCATTCAGCGAGGACCCTTGGTACGGAGAGAGAAGGAAGCGGAGTGGTCATCGATCAGAAGGGTCATATTCTTACGGTGGGCTATCTGATCATTGAGGCTGAGCGCATTGAGGTCATCGGGCCTGAAGACAAACCCATAAGCGCCACCTTTGTGGGTTACGATCATGCCACTGGGTTTGGTCTCTTGAGGACGGAGAAACCTCTCTCCGTCAAGCCCATGAAGTTCGGCCAATCATCAAAGGTGAAAGAGGGAGAGCCTGTTTTGGTCGCGGGTTACGGAGGGGAAGAAGCGGTTCAGGCAGTCCGGATCATCAGCAAAAAAGAGTTTGCGGGTTACTGGGAATATCTTCTTGAGGAGGCGTTCTATACGGCTCCGGCCTATGCCAATTTTGGTGGTGCCGCACTGATTGATCGAGAGGGTCAACTCGTTGGGATCGGGTCTCTCTTCAGTCAGGTCACCATTCTCGGGTTCGGGTCCATTCCCTGCAATATCTTCGTCCCCATTGATCTCCTCCCGCCGATCCTCAATGACCTGATCACAAAAGGACGATCTCAAAAGCCACCCAGACCCTGGCTGGGAATCAACGTGGAAGAAGCCCACGGCCGTGTCTTCGTCACCCGGGTCACCTCAGAGGGCCCTGCGGAAAAGGCAGGTCTGAAATCAGGAGACCTTGTATTGGCTGTGAAAGGGGAGGAGGTGAAAGGATTGGCCGATCTTTACCGGAGGATCTGGGCCCTTGGACAGGCAGGAGTGGATGTTCCCCTGACCCTGCTTCAGGGGATGGAGATCCGGGAACTCGCCATCCGTTCCTCCGACCGTTATCAATTTCTCAGGCTCGCCCCGAAGAAGATCTTATAAGGGGGCACCTGCGTTTCCCTTCCGCCCCCTCTTCCCTATAAGGCAAGCAGGGCGAGAAAGGAATGGAGGCTTGCACTGATCAAAAGGGTGACTCCGGTTTTCCGGTGAGTTCCGAAAGGTACCCTGATCCATCGAAGTCCTGTGCTTATCTGAAACAGGATCAACAGGAAGTTGAGAATGCCGAGGAGCAGGATGATGCGTATTCCTCCTATATTCACTTGCGGACTCCTTCTTGAGGTTTATGAAATATTCGTGATTTAAGGCTCATTTATTCTTTCACAGAAATCCTGACGGTTGCCGGTCCCGCGCTTCCATGAATATTGCAATGCGCTTCAGCAGTGACCTCCAGGTCTTCAAGGGCTGTAGTCTTGACCTCTTTGGTGAAAACCTCCGCCTCAGGCCTTTGACCTGAAGAATAATCCCACCTGGTGATTTCCTTTCCGTTGGCCATCACCCGCAACCATTTGGTATAGTGAATGAAGCTGTTCCCCCTGTGCGTGACGGTTACCCGAATCGTCACCTCCGAGCCCTTTTGAACGGTCCCGGGAGCCTCAATGGAAGTGGATGCCTTACTGGCAAAGGCAGGCCGGGTATAAAGAGAAAGACCTCCTAAAACCATCAGATAGCAGAATCTCCTCCTGTTCATATAAATGCCTCCCTGTTCATTTTTTCCCATTTTAACCCATCCTCTTTTAGATGCAAATAGGGAAGGGGCCATTGAAATTCCGTTGACATGGGTTGAGGATTCATTTACTCTGGATAACCAGCATTGTTCCTGGTGCTCCTGATTTCAATAAACCCTGGGTCGGGAAGAGGGAGGGATGAAGGAATGAGGGCCAGGGCGAAAGGCATAAAGATGCATTGTGAACTTTCCGGAGAAAAATGGAAGATATAAAATTGTAGGAACAAAAGGAGGAAAGAGATGGAGCGGAGAGGAAAAGCGCTGGTTACAGGGGCAAGCAGTGGAATAGGCAGGGAGACGGTCCTCCGGCTGGTAAAGGAGGGTTTTGAGGTGATCGCAGCCGCGAGAAGAAAGGAACGCCTTGATGAGCTTGCGGAGCGGAATCCCAATATCCACCCGAGACCGGTTGACCTTTCGGATTCAGGGGGATTGGAGAATTTCTGCAATGAACTTTTGCACTCTTCTGATCCGGTGACTGTCCTGGTCAACAGTGCGGGTTTCAGCCTCCGGGGAGTGATTGAGGATGTTTCGCTTTCAGCCGTAAGGAGCCTCTTTGAGGTCAATCTTTTCGCCCTCATCCGGATCACTCAGGCCTGTCTGCCGGGGATGCGCCGTCTGAGAAAAGGGACGATCGTCAATCTCAGCTCGATCGTGGGAAAGTTTCCATTTCCCACAAGCGGTCCTTATTCTGCCACCAAGCATGCCGTGGAGGCGATCAGCGATGCCCTCCGTCACGAGGTCCGGCCCTTCGGGATTCGGGTGGTGACGGTTCGTCCGGGAGTGATCGGTACGGAGTTTAATGAGAAGGCCAATCAGCTGACCGGGGACCTCCTTGCCAGAACAGATCCCGATTACAAACCGGTTTATCAGACCTATGGGGCAGGGATGGGAAAATTGTTCTCCAATGTATCCATCCCCGGGCCCGAATTGATCGCCGATCTCATTGTCAAGGCGGTCCTTACCGATTCTCCTAAAGCCGTCTATGCGGCAGGTCCTTTTGTGAAAGAACTTTTAGGGGAGCGGTTTCGACTCGATGATGAGGGTTTCTTTGAGTTTATGGGCGAAAAAACAGGCCTGAAAGCCTTGAAGGTATAATCCCCCTTTTCAATATGAGAGGAAGGACGAGCAGGGGAAATTTAAAGGGCTATATACTGACAAGATCTCTGATCTCCTGGCTTTCGAGGAGGGTGGAGGAGGGCCCCTCTTTGACCAGGCGCCCGTTTTTAATGACATACCCTCGGTGGGAGAAGGAGAGCGCGAGGGAGACTTCCTGTTCCACGATCAGGAGGGTGAGCCCTTTTTGGTTCATCTCCTTAAAGGTCTGAAAGATCCCTTCCGTAAAGATGGGGGCAAGACCCAGGGAAGGTTCATCGAGCATCAGTAATTTTGGTTTACCCATCAATGCCCTTCCGATGGCTAACATCTGCTGTTCCCCTCCGCTCAGTGTACCCGCCCTCTGGTTTCTTCTCTCTTTGAGTTTCGGAAAAAGTCCGTAAACCCATTCCAGATGCTCATGGATCTTCGCATTCGATTCTTTCTTTTTATAGGTCCCCATCATCATGTTATCGAGGACAGAGAGGGTTGGAAAGATGTGGCGCCCCTGGGGGACGTGAAGCAACCCTCTCCCGACGATCTGGTAGGGTTGAAAATTGGTGATATCCTCCCCGTCAAAGAAGATTCTCCCCTCTGTGGTTTCGAGGATTCCCGAGAGGGTGAGAAGCAGGGTCGTCTTCCCCGCCCTGTTTGGACCGATGAGGCTCACGACCTCTTCCGGTTTGATCTCGAGAGAAATTTCTTTGAGGGCAGGAAGGGGACCGTAATGGACAGTCAGTTTCCTGATCTTAAGCATCTCCCTTTTTGCCTTTCAGATAGGCCTCGATCACCCGGAGATCCCCCTTCACCTGATCCGGAGTTCCCTGGGCAATGAGTTCACCATTGCCGAGCACGGCGATCTCGTCTGCGATCTCCATCACCATCCCCATATGATGTTCGATCAATAAGATGGTCATCCCTTTGCTTCTGAGTTGTTTCAGCCTTTCAGCCAGTTCTTTTGTCTCTCCGTAGGTGAGGCCAGCCGCAGGTTCATCAAGAAGCAGGAGCCGGGGTTTGGTGGCAAGGGCCCGTCCTATCTCAAGGATCCTCTGTTCACTGTAGGAGATCTGGGAGGCAAACCATTTCCATCTTCCGAAGAGGCCGAGAAATTCCAGGATCTCTTTTGCCTTTTTCATGGCCTCCTCTTCTTCTTTTTTCACCCGGGGGAGCCAGAGGCCACAGGAGATGACCCCTCCCTTTAATTGAGTGTGCATGGCCGTCATCACATTCTCCACCACGGTCATATTGCCCCAGACCTGAAGGGTTTGGAAGGTCCTCCCGATGCCCAAAAGGGAGATCTCATGGGGTTGCAGTGAAGTGATCTCCTTATCCTCCAGGTAGATCCTTCCTGAATCAGGCCTCTCCATTCCTGTAATGAGATGGAAGAGGGTGCTCTTTCCCGCACCATTGGGTCCCATCAGTCCTTTGATCGTCCCTTTCCGCACCCCGAGGGAGATACGATCAAGTGCCCTGACCCCATCATAGGTCTTTGTGATCTCTTCAATTGCGAGAAAAGCCATCAGACATCCACCCTTTCCCTTCTCTTCTTTCTTCCCCAATAGCTGATCAGGTAGATCAATCTCACCCTCAGACGGGTCCCGATCCCATCGGGAAAGAAGACCAGGAGAAGGATGAGAATCACTCCGTAAAGGGGGAGGCTATATTCCTGATATTTTGCAAGGGCATCGATGAGGCAGGTGAGAATGACCGCCCCGGCGATCGGACCATAAAGATTGCCCATCCCACCGAGGATGACCATCATCACGATGAGGACGGAGAGGTTTAAGCTGAAGGTTTCGGGATTGGCAATGGACATCACGCAGGCGAAGAGAGACCCTGCCAATCCGGCAAAGAAAGCACCGATGACAAAAACCCTCACTTTGATCTGAGAGACGTGGATCCCGACCGAAGAAGCCGCATCTTCACTGGTGGCCACCGCCAAAAAGGCCCGCCCCATCTTTGAGCGGATCAGATTTTTGGAGAAGAGGACCAATCCCGCAAGAACGATCCAGATGAGGTAATACTGCTTGAGATAGGTGTCAAAGACGAATCCGGCGAAAGAGAACCACGGAATGCCAGAGATGCCGATCACCCCGCCTGTCAGGCCGGCCGATTCCCTGACGATCACCAGAAAGATTTCACCAAATCCAAGGGTCGCCAGAGCCAGGAAAAAACCTTTCAGTTTGAGGAGGGGCTTTCCAATCAGATAGGCGAAGAGAGAGGCGGCTATGCCTGAAGCCCAAAAGGCAGCGAGGGGAGGGAGGCCATGTTGAGTGGTGAGAATCGCTGTGGTATAGGTTCCGATTCCGAAGAAGGCAGCATGCCCCAGAGAGATCTGACCTGCATAGCCGAGGAAAAGGCTTAACCCGAGAGCGAGAATGGCGTGGATCCCCGCAAGGATCATGAGATGATGGACATGAAGATCTGACCAGATCAAAGGAAGCAGAAGAATGACCAGGAAATAAAAAAGGTCCCTTTTTCTGAGCCGGTACTCCTTCCGGTAATGGAGCTGTGGGTCGGGAAGAATCAGGGAGAGGAGCCACAGGGCTACGGAATAAAGGATCTCTCTTTTTCTAAATTCTTTATGGACCGGATCTACCATCGCCTGCTATCGATAAAAGGTGAACCCAGGATCCCTTTCGGCCTGAAATAGAGGATCAGGAGTAAAATGACAAACGCCACTCCATCCTTATAACCGGAAGGGATGAAAGCCACGCTCAGGGATTCCACCACTCCGAGGACGAACCCACCGAGGATGGCCCCCCCATACTTTCCCCATCCTCCAAGGACGGCCGAGATAAACCCCTTCAATCCCATCAGGATTCCGGAATGATAACTGACATAGAAGATAGGTGTAATGAATATTCCCGCTATGGAACCGATTCCTGCACTTACCCCGAAAGCCAGAAAGGTCATGAGATTTCTCGAAATACCGCAAAGATCCGCACCGAGAGGATCGGTTGAACTGGCTTCCATTGCCTTTCCGAGATGGGTCCGGTGCGAAAGAAGATAGAGGGAAATGAGGACCAGAAAAGTGATTCCAAGGACATAGAGGCTCTGGGGCGAAACATAGAACTTCCCTATTTCAAGAGGAGTCTTTCCCATGAAAGGAGGCAGGGCCTTTGGCAGGGTACCGAACAGCAGAGCACTTGAACTGCTCAAAAAGAGGGAGGCTCCCAGGGTCGCGATGAGGAGAATGGGAAGAGAGGCCTTTCTGAGCGGATAGATGACGAGAAGATGGAGAAGAAATCCGATCAGGACAACAACCAGAAGGGCGAACAGGGCGGAGAGGGGATAGGGGAGGCGGCCCCCTTTGAGAAAGAAGAAGGTGAGCATTCCTCCCAACATGACAAACTCACCCTGGGCGAAGTTGATGATCTGTGAGGCTCTTGCAATGGTGACAAAGCCTAATGCGACAAGGGCGTAAATGGCTCCGAAGGTGATTCCGGAAATAAGGAATTGAGGGATGGTAGCCCAGAGGTCCATGAGATTTAATAGGAACGCAATATACCAATAACCAAATTACAATAACCAAATAAATTCCAAATTCCAATAACCAAAAAACAGTATGTTTGGGAAATTGGTTATTGGTTATTGTTTGGTGTTTGGGATTTGGTGTTTGGTTATTGTCATATTATCTAATACGTTTGTATCAGTCTGGAGTCCAATAATAAAATTAAAGGGGTGTATCCATTAAGGCCATCCACCCCTTCAATTTACCCCTATTTCCTTCTCTCTTCAACCTTTATTCAAGACCGGGAAACTTTACCCGTTTGAATTTTCCCCCCTCAATCCGGACGAAGACCAGATCCTTCTTGCTCAGGCCATCGTGCTCCGCCGGAGTGAATCGATAGAGTCCATGGGTGCCCTTAAACCCTTTGGTATTCTCGAGGGCGTCTCTCAGGCCTGTCCGGGTAACCTTTCCTTTGCACCGTTTTATGGCATCCTCGATAAGCCCCATGATATCGTAACCGTAGCCCGCAATCTGGTCAGAAGGAGTGGCATAGCGGTCTCTCCACCGTTTGTCAAAATCAATATTGATGGGTTTCACAGGATCGTCCTCATCGAGCTCGCCAAAGACCACAGGCTTCGCCGCTGGAAACTCAACCCCTTCCATCGCCTCTCCGCCCAGGGCGATGATGAAGCCAAAGCCAAAGGCATGGGTTCCGAGGATGGGCGTTTTTACACCCAGTGCCCGTAAGTTCTTGCAGACAATGGGGCCCGGAGGACCGGACGTGCAGGCATAAAAGGCGTCGATCTTCTCCTTCTCCATAATGGGTTTGAGCTTGGTGAGCTGAGGGGTCATATCGATATCCGTGGGTTTGTGGGTTTCCTTGGAGAGGATGATCTTCATCCCCTTTTTCTCCCCGAAGCGTTTATAGTATTCAGCCAGGCTCTGGGCCAAGGGGTGAGCCGCATAAAAGACCAGGACCTTTTTGTATTTTCGGGCCAGGGAGAGATCCACCAATTTCTGGGAGACAATAATATCATTCTGGGCAATGTTAAAGGCCCATTTCTGTTTTAATCCTCTGACCATCGGATTAGAGGGACAGACGATGATGTTCGTGATCTTCTCTCTCTCGGCAATGGTCCGGGTCGTAGCCTGAAGATTATCTTCAAATGGGCCGACCACCAGAAGCACCTCCTTGTCACGGGTAAACTTGGTCATATTGGATGCGGCCCTGCCCACATCAAAGCCATTATCTTCGAAAAGCAGTTCGATAGACCGTCCATTAATCCCTCCCATTTTATTCATTCTATCGACCTCGAGGGTCATGGCATTTTTCAATGTCTTGGTGATCTCCGCCCAGGGACCGGTGAGTTCAAAATTGACGCCGATCTTATAGGGAGACTTCTCCGCCGTATGGGCAAGGGATGTCCACAGAGTGAAAACGAAGATTAGGAGAAAGCTCAGGACTATCTTTTTCATCATTTTTCCTCCTGTTTTACAGGTATTTCTGGATCAGGATCTCGGCAATCTGGACCGCATTGAGGGCAGCCCCCTTGCGGATATTGTCCGAGACGATCCACATATTGATCCCGTTGGGAATGGATTCGTCCTCACGAATCCTCCCCACAAAGGTTTCATCTTTTCCTGCGGCATGAAGGGCAAGGGGATATTCGGCCTTTTGGGGATTATCCACAACCACTACCCCCGGGGCCTTTGAGAGAATCTCCCGTACCTTCTTGGCAGTAATCTTCTTCTCCGTTTCAATATTGACGGATTCGGAATGGCTGTAGAAGACAGGGACCCTCACCGTCGTGGCCGTCACCCGGATGGAGTCATCCTCCATGATCTTCTTCGTCTCATTGACCATCTTCATCTCCTCCTTGGTGTAGCCATTCTCAAGAAAGATGTCGATGTGGGGAAGACAGTTGAAGGCAATCTGATGGGGGTAGACCTCCTTTTTGATCTCCTGCTGGTTATAGATCGCAAGGACCTGGCTTTCGAGTTCCCGGATCGCCCTCTTTCCGGTTCCGGAGACAGCCTGATAGGTGGAGACGACCACTCTTTTGATACGGGCGGCATCATGAATGGGCTTGAGGGCCACGACCATCTGTATGGTGGAACAGTTGGGATTGGCAATGATATTCTTTTTGTAATAACCGGAGACCGCATGGGCATTGACCTCCGGAACAACCAGGGGGACCTCAGGGTCCATCCGGAAGGCACTGGTATTATCGATGACCACGCACCCCGCCTTTCCGGCAATGGGGGCAAACTTCTGGCTGACCGACCCTCCGGGAGAGAAGAGCCCGACATCCATTCCGGCAAAGGAGTTTTCATTCATGACCTCAACGGTGTACTCCTTTCCCTTGAATTCCATCTTCGTGCCCGCCCCTCTTGGAGAGGCAAGGAGTTTGAGCTGATCAACCGGAAAGTTTCTCTGTTCGAGGATGGCAACCATCTCGTTTCCCACAGCGCCGGTAGCCCCTGCCACCACCACATTATATTTCTTTTTTTTCATGGGCCCCTCCTGCTTTTATAAAAACAGGGATGCCCGTTTCAACACCCCTGTTGCTGGAAATCTCATCGTAGCGGTGTATTATAAATAGTGGAAAAGAAGGATATTGTCAAGAGAGGGAATTTTATTTTTTCCCTTTCCTTTTTCGAAGATGGGGGATGAGGCCTCCGTCTCTGATCAACTCCTGCATGAAGATGGGGATGGATTTCGTAAAAAACTTTTTCCTCTTCGTCAGGTCAAAGATCTCTCCTGTGGAGAGATCGATCCGGACCCTGTCTCCTTCCTCAATGGCCTCTGAAGCCTCTGGAGATTCAAGAAGGGGGAGGCCGATATTGAGCCCGTTTCTGTAAAAGATTCTCGCAAAACTTCTTGCGATAACACAGGAGACCCCGGCAGCCTTAAGGGCGAGGGGTGCATGTTCCCGGGAGGAGCCGCACCCGAAATTCTTTCCGGCCAATAGAATATCACCCTTTCTCAGTCTCCGGATAAAATCCGGGCGTTCATCCTCCATCGCATGCCTGGCCAGTTCCTTCGGGTCTGATTGATTGAGGTAACGGGCAGGAATGATGGCATCCGTATCCACATCTGAACCGAATTTCCAGATTCGACCTTCAAGCATCATGGTTTTATTCACCCTCACCCTCTCCCATTAGAGGCTACGTCGCAATTCCGTTCATGGTTCGAGAGCCTCACCACGAACGGAATACGGCATGTTAAAAATCAATCATTTAGCCGTTCGTCCTGAGTATGTCGAAGGGCGAATGGCTAATTACGACACAGTCTCTCAAGGGAGAGGGCATTTATTTCTTTACCACTTCTTCGGGATGGCAGATTCTACCTTTTATTGCACTGGCGGCAGCCACGGCTGGATTGGAGAGATAAACCTCGCTTTGGGCGTCGCCCATTCTTCCCCGAAAATTGCGGTTCGTCGTAGACAGTGCCCTTTCCCCTCCAGCCAGAATGCCCATATACCCGCCCAGGCAGGGACCGCAGGTGGGCGGACTGATCACAGCGCCTGCTGATAGAAACAGTTCTACGAGCCCTTCTTTTAAGGCCTGACGATATATCTCCGGAGTGCCCGGGATGACAATCAGCCGTAAATAGGGTGCAATTTTCCTCCCCTTGAGAATCCGGGCTGCCACGCGAAGATCCTCGAGATGACCGTTGGTGCAGGAGCCGATGATGACCTGATCAATCTCGGTCTTTTCGATCTCTCTCACATCCCTCACATTTGACGGAAGGTGGGGAAGGGCGACCTGGGGAAAAATTTTTGAACCATCATATTCTCGCACCTCTCCGTAGTGTCCTCCCCGATCGCTCCGATAAATTCGATAGGGTCTCTTAGCCCTGGGTCTGATGAACCGGAGGGTCATTTCATCCGGTTCCATGATTCCATTCTTGGCTCCGGCTTCAATGGCCATATTGGCCATCGTAAAGCGGCTTGCCATAGAAAGTTTTTGGATCGCCTCTCCGCAGAACTCCATTGCCCGATAGAGGGATCCATCCACGCCGATATCCCCGATGGTGAAGAGGATCAAGTCCTTTCCTGAAACCCAGGGGTTGAGTTTCCCTTTGTAGACGAGCCGGAGGGTCTCCGGAACCTTAAGCCATAGCCTTCCGGTGGCCATGGCTGCTCCGAGGTCCGTGCTGCCCACACCGGTTGAAAAAGCGCCGAGGGCTCCATAGGTACAGGTATGGCTGTCAGCACCTACGACTAAGTCTCCTGGAAGAACCAAACCCTTTTCGGGTAACAGGATATGTTCAATTCCGGCCTGACCGACCTCAAAGAAATTGACCAAATGCTGATCTTTTGCAAATTTCCTTAGAATTTTACACTGTTCTGCCGAAGGGATATCCTTGGCAGGAGCAAAGTGATCCGGGACCAGAACAACCCGGTCTCTTCGAAAGACCCTCTTTGCCCCGATCTCTTTGAATGTCCGGATGGCAAGGGGCGCAGTGATATCGTTCGCAAGGGCGAGGTCGATCCGCACATCGATCAATTCGCCGGCAGAGACCGTCTTCTTATCGGTGTGAGCCGAGAGGATCTTTTCAGTGATGGTCATCGGGATCGTTTTCATCACGATTACATTCCTATAAGTTTCTGTTTCTTGAATTCTATCTTGTTCAGCGCATTGATATAGGCCTTGGCGCTGGCTACGATCACATCGGTATCCGCACCCTGACCGATGACGGTTTGACCTCTCTCCTCCAGTCTGACCGTGACCTCTCCCTGAGCTTCTGTTCCGCTGGTGATGGCATGGATGGCAAATTGCAAGAGCTTTGACCGGGTGCGGGTGATCTTCTTGATCGTTTTAAAGGTGGCATCCACCGGGCCATCCCCAAAGCCTGCTTCCTGAATGACTTTTCCATCCACCTCCATCTGGACCGTGGCCGTGGGCACGGTCACATTCCCTGAAATGACATTGAGGTAGATCAGTTTGAAACGACGGGGCATTCGAAGAATCTCTTCGACCACAATTGATTCAATATCCTCATCAAAGATTTCCCGCTTTTTGTCGGCGAGCTGTTTGAACCGGATAAAAGCCCGTTCCAGATCCCCCTCGGAGAGCCGGTATCCCAATTCTCTCAGTCTCTCCCTGAAGGCATGGCGCCCGGAGAGTTTTCCCAGGACGATGGAGCTTTTGGGGATCCCCACGGATTGGGGGGTCATGATTTCATAGGTCAATTTCTCCTTCAGGACGCCATCCTGATGAATCCCTGATTGATGGGCAAAGGCATTGGTCCCCACAATGGCCTTGTTGGGCTGGATGGGCATTCCGGTGATCTTCGAGATCAGACGACTGGTCGCAAAGATCTGTTTGGGATTGGTCCGGGTATAAAACCGAAGAAGGTCTTTGCGGGTGCGAAGGGCCATGACGATTTCTTCAAGGGAAGCATTTCCAGCCCTTTCACCGATTCCGTTGATGGTGCATTCCACCTGCCTTGCCCCTTTCTGAATGGCCACAATCGAGTTGGCCACAGCCAGGCCGAGATCATTGTGGCAGTGAACGCTCAGAGTCACCCCCTCCATTCCCCGGACCTTTTCCCGGAGGGCCTGAATAAGGTTTCCGAACTCCGAGGGAATGGCATAACCCACCGTGTCCGGGATATTGATGGTGGTCGCCCCTTCTTCGATCACCTTCGACAGGATTTGGCATAGAAAATCGACATCACTGCGGGTGGCATCCTCAGCGGAAAATTCCACATTCTCACAGAAGCCCTTGGCATAACGGACAGCCCGGGCCGCCTCTTTTAAGACCTGCTCTCGGGTCATGCGTAATTTATATTTGAGATGAATATCCGAGGTCGCAATGAAGGTATGGATCCGGGGGTATTTCGCAAATCTCACCGCCTCCCATGCCCTCTTGATATCCTGAGGAGCAGTCCGGGCCAGGGCCGCCACCTGAGATCGCCTTATCTTTTTGGCGATCTCCCTGACCGCCTCAAAATCTCCCTCAGAGGAGATGGGAAACCCTGCCTCGATGATATCCACCTTCAGTTTTTCCAGTTGTTCAGCAATCCTGACCTTTTCAGCCACATTCATGGTGGCACCGGGAGATTGTTCTCCATCGCGAAGTGTGGTATCAAAGATTTTAACCTGTTCGTTCATCCTTCCTCCTTCTCCTTTTTCACTTTTAACTGTGACCGATGAACTGGGGAGGTATAACTCATCTCTTAAAAAATTTCCATCACCCTTTGATAAAACCTTTCTTCTTCCCTTATCTTCGATTCGATGCGAAGGGCTCGAAGGGGAATGGAGCCAAGGGGAAACCTCATTAATTTTACCATATCCTTCTCCGTGGTCACAACCCAGTCCACTTCCCTCGCCTCTTTCCGGATCGAATTGATATCCCGAGAGGTATAGAGATGATGGTCCGGAAAGATCCGCTCCCTCATCACCTCCATACCACACTGTTTGATCAGAGCCGAGAAGTGGTCAGGGTGGGCGATTCCCGAGAGGGCAAGGACCCTTTTCCCCCTCATCGAGTGAAGGCCTTCTTTTTCCCCTCCGGGACCAATGAGGCCCGTGGGTTCGTAGTGGCTGTGAAATATCCCTGTGGAGGGTTGGATTTCCCGCAGCCCGGCTTCCAAAGGAGAAGAGCCTTCAGGATCTTTCACCTTGGTCAGGACAAAGAGATGGGCCCTCCGCAAATGGGAGAGGGGTTCCCTCAGGATGCCCCTTGGAAGGAGATGACCATCACCGAAGCCGATTTGGGAATCGATGAGAACGATATTCAGGTCCCGATGGAGGGGAAGATGCTGAAACCCATCGTCGAGAAGAAAGCCACGCACCTGAAATTGTTGAAGGGCCATCTGACCATTTTTGAATCGGTCCTTTCCCATGAGAATCGGGACGCCTTTGAGCACCTGTGCCATCAGGAAGGGTTCATCGCCTGATTCCTCCGGTGAGAGAAAAATATCTTTGCCATTGCTCACCAGTGATCCGGAGGTCCTCTTTCCCCTATAACCCCTGCTGAGAACGGCAACGGGAATTCCTCTTTCCATCAGGCCTTTGGCCAGAGCCATCACCAGGGGGGTCTTTCCGGTTCCACCCACGGTGATATTTCCTACGCTGATCACCGGACAGGGAAGTCGTCTCTGACGGAGCAGACCGGTGGAATAGAGAAATGTTCTGGTCCGTACCCCCCATCCATAAGGAAAGGAAAGGAGATAGAGGGGGAAGAGGAGCATCCTTTCCGCAAGGGATTTATCTTTCCGGTAAAGAAGACGGTCGATTCGCATTCTGCCCTCAAAGGAGAAAGGGCCGGATTTCCTCCATCACCTTCTCCGTTGCGCCCCGGTGGCCCTGAATGAATTGATATCCCTTCTCCCCTCTCTCCTTACATTCTGCCTCATCGGCGAGGAGGCGAGTCAACTCGAAGGCCAGCTCCTCCTCATCCTTCACCAGGATCGCTCCTCCTTTCTCTACGAGTTGACGGGAGATTTCAAGGAAGTTGAACATATGGGGACCGAAGAGAACACATTTCTTAAAGAAGAGAGGTTCGAGAGGGTTATGCCCGCCAACGGGGACAAGGCTGCCGCCGATAAAAACGAGAGTCCCGAAGCGATAAAAGCCCATCAATTCTCCCAGGGTATCAAGCATGATCACTTCGGGAACCGGGTTTCCTTCTTCCACAGGAAGAGAGGTCCTTCTCCTCCATGAAATGTTTTCACTTCTTAAAACCCTCTCCACCTCTTCTATTCGATCAAGATGGCGGGGCGCCAAGAGGAGATGGAGCATGGGATGGGTCTTCTTCAATTCTTTAAAAAGGCGGATGAGGATTTCCTCTTCTCCGGGGTGGGTCGATCCCGCAATGAGAAGGGTCTCGTTACCCTTTAGCCCGAGGGATTTGATCTCTGAGCCTTCCTCCTCCCTTATAGAAGGAGGGGCCTGGTCAAACTTCATGTTCCCCGCAACGAGGACCCTGTCCGGGTCTGCGCCGATCCGGATGATTCTTCCCCGGTCCTCTTCGGTCTGCATGAGGAAGAGGGAGATCGATCGGAGAGGGTCTTTGAAAAAGAACCTGAGGGGAGAATATCTCCGAAATGACTTTTCTGAAATCCTTCCGTTGAAAAGAAGGATGGGTATTTTTTCCCCTCCGCAGAGGCGGAGAAGATTCGGCCAGAGTTCTGTCTCTGCGATGAGGAGAAGATGGGGCGAAAGGTTTCGGATGGCCCTCCGGAGGATGAGGGGATGATCCATGGGAAAGAAGAGAACCCGGTCAACTTCAGTGAGATGTTTTTCGGCAGTCTCCCTTCCCGCAGCGGTCATCGTGGTCAGGATCATTCTGGAATGAGGGAACTCCTTTTTTATTCTTTTTACAAGTGGAACGGAGCAGAGGACCTCACCCACCGAGGCGGCATGGATCCAGATCGGCTTTTTAAGGCAGAGGCCTGAATAGAATGCCAGCCGTTCTCTGAGTTGTTTTCGAAATTTTTTTTGAAAGAGGCTCCGGAGAAGAAGGGGGGGGATATAGAGTAGTAGGAAACAGGTTAGAATCAAATTGTAAAGGTGATGGACCATAGGACAAAAATCTCAAGTGAACTAAAATTTATCAAAACCGACTTTAGTCACTTGTAACTTTAGACACTTATTTATTCAAATTGAAGTAGTGGTCTGCTTTTTCCGTCAACTCATTGAGACGATTCTCCAGAAGGACCCTTTTTTCCTCGAGATGAGCGCGATCTCCGTTTCGATCCACCTCAATCGGTTCTCCCCAGATGAATACTCCTCTTGAGAAGGGATAGGGGAGAAGAAACTGATCCCAGGTATTGAAGATCTTTTTTTTCGAGGCGCTGAAGGCCAATGGAACCATGGCTCTTCCTGTGAGCTTGGCCAACTCGATGACACCGATTTGTACCTTGTGACGAGGGCCCCTCGGTCCGTCGGGGACGATGGCGATATCGGATTCATGGGCCTTGAGCAGTTGTTTAAAACCGGAGAAACCTTTTCGAGTGGTTGAGCCCAGGATGGCATGGAAACCAAAGCGTTTGAGGGCTTTTCCCACCACCTGGCCATCCCGATGGGGGGAGACGAGGAAACTTAAACTTTTTCCCTTATAGATGATGGGCATCATCAAAAGCCTTCCGTGCCAGAAGGCCCCGATGGCAGGGATCCCTTTCTCCCAGAACCGTCTCGGAATCTCTGGATGGATTTCTTCAAATTTAATGGTCCTGGATAAAATCTGAATCGCCCAGTAGGCGCACCATGCTCCCAGCCAGGCCACTAACTTCTTTTTGAGGGTTTTATGCAGCATGTGACCCGTACGGATTTTGCCTGCCGGGGGACAGGAGTTCAGTAGACCTTTTTAACCTTGGCCGCTGTCCAGATCCTTGCACCGTCGTCTTTGAATTGGAGGTCATGGAGACGCCGATATTCTCCGCTTAAGGCCATTAATTCTCCATGAGTCCCTTCTTCCACAATCTTTCCGTCCGAGAGGACAATGATGCGGTGTGCATTTCGAATCGTGGAGAGACGATGGGCAATGACAAAGACCGTCCGGCCTTTCATCAGCTCTTCGAGGGCCTTTTGAACCTCTGTTTCGGATTCGGAATCGAGAGAGGAGGTCGCCTCATCCAAGACCAGAATGGGAGCATTTTTAAGAAGGGCCCTGGCGATGGAGATGCGTTGACGTTCCCCCCCTGAAAGTTTAACACCCTGCTCTCCGATGACGGTTTCATATCCCCTGGGAAGTCTCTGGATGAATTCGTGGGCATGAGCCGCTTTGGCCGCTTCAATGATATCCTGATCAGAGCGGGTGAGGCTTCCGTAGGCGATGTTGTTCCGTACCGTATCATTAAAGAGGATGGTCTGCTGGGTGACCAACCCGATCTGATCCCTTAAGGATTTCAGGGTGACCTTTCGAATATCATGGCCATCGATATAAATCCAGCCTTCTTGCACATCGTAGAACCGGGGAAGGAGATTGACGAGAGAGGTCTTTCCCGCTCCGCTCATTCCTACGATGGCAATCACCTCGCCCACCCGGACGGAAAGGGAGACCCCTTTGAGTACAGGCTCTTCATCGTATTTGAAGTGGACCTGACAGTACTCGATGCCTTTGGAAACGGGTGGTAGGGGCACTGCTCCAGCTTCGTCCTTTACCTCCACCGAGGTATCGAGGAGTTCAAAGACCCTGGCCGCTGCGGCAAGACCTTCCTGGACCTCCAGGTTGACCTTACTTAAATCCCTGACCGGAGCATAAAGCATCAGGAGGGCGGTCATAAAGGAGAAGAAGGTCCCCGGGGTCAATTCTCCCCGAATGACGGCGTAACCCCCGACCCATATGATCAAAGCCACCCCGAGGCCCCCCAGCAGTTCCATCAGGGGATGAGAAAGGGCCCGGATCTTCACCCGCTTCAGGAATATCCTGAAGAACCGGTTGTTCTCATCTGCGAAGCGACGCATTTCATACTCTTCCATATTAAAGGCCTTGACAATCCGATTTCCGATGATGGTTTCATGAAGGAAGGTGGTCAGGGACCCCATGCGCTGGAGTCCTTTCCGGCTGAATTTGCGAAGCCTCTTTCCAAATTCTTTGATCGGGATGATGGCCAGGGGGAAGACGATGAAGGCAATGATCGCCAGTTTCCAGTTTCGGTAGAAGATGACGCCGGTGAGTCCCAGGATGGTAAAGGCATCTTTGATCAGGCCCGTGACGGCATTGGAAACAGAAGACTGGATGAGATTGACATCATAGGTGATACGGGAGATGAGGGTCCCGGTGGGGGTTTTAGTAAAGAAGGAAAGGGAGAGCCTCTGAAGATGGTTGTAAAGCTTCTCCCTTAAATCCGCAATGACTTTCAGACCCACATAATTCATCCAATAGGCCTGGCCATAATCGAAGAAACCCTTGAGAAGAAAGAGAAGAATAATGGCGATCGGGAGAAGAAGAAGTGTCCTTTCATCCTTTTTAAGGAAGACATCGTCTAAGGCCGGCTTGACGAGAAAGGCCTGAGCCGCGGTGAGAAGAGAGACAAAGAGCATACAGATCATGGCGAAGACCAATTTGATCCGGTAAGGTCTGGTCAGATGGAGAAGACGGTGGTAAAGCGTCATAGCGATGTTCCAATAACCAGTGCCCAAGCACCAATAACCAAGCAATTTCCAATAACCAGGTCCGAATCGTTAAAGAATTTTTGGTGATTGGGTCATTGGAGTTCAATTAAAGTTTGGGATTTGGTTATTGTAATTTTGTCCTTCACCTTTATATCTCTATCACATTTTCTTCTCCTGAAGCAAGGAGATGACAATTCTGGCCGCCCGGGAGGCGGCCCCGGGTTCTCCAAGATTTTGGCGAATGGCCTTCATCGACTCGACGATTTTTCGATAGAGGGTCGGATCCCTCAGAATGCGGATGGCTTCCTCCGCAATCCTGCCGGGGGTGACTTCCTCCTGGATGAGTTCCTTGGCGATCTCTTTCCCTGCCACCAGATTGACCAGGCCAATGTGGTCCACGTGGACCAATTCCTTTCCCACCCGGTAAGACAGGGGGGAGACCCTGTAGACAATGATCATCGGCTTTTCAAGGATGGCCGCCTCCAGCGTAGCTGTCCCCGAGGCAGTGATGAGGAGGTCGGAAAGACCCATCACATCATACGCAAACCCCTTCACCAGCCTGATGGGAACGGAAGTCTTCTCCAGCACAGGACGTGTCTCCGATTCAGAAATGCCCGGGGCTAAAGGAATGATGAACTGGAGCTGGGGGATCTCTTCCTGAAGGATTTGAGCAGAGGCGACAAGGGGGGGGAGAAGCTTACGGACTTCATCCCTTCGACTCCCGGGCAAGAGACCGATCGTCCTTCGCCCTGGCTCGAGTCCGAACCGCCGGAATGCCTCTTCCTTTGAGAGAGCAGGCTTTACGATATCGAGGAGGGGATGGCCGACCCACTCCACATCCACCCCTGCGGCTTCATAAAAGGGGATCTCAAAGGGGAGAAGGACCACCATCTTCCTCACCCACTTTGCAATGGATTCGATCCTTTTAGGTCTCCAGGCCCAAATCTGTGGGCTGATATAGTACAGGACAGGGATACCCTTTTGATGGGCTATTTTTGCGATGCGAAGATTAAATTCCGGGAAATCGATCAGGAGGACCAAGTCTGGTCTCTCCCGGTCCATCCATCCTTTCAACCCTCTCAGTGTCTTTAAAACAGCCGGAAGTTTCCAGAGGGCTTCGGTGATCCCTACGACGGAGAGGGAGTGAGCATGGAATAGAAGCTCCATCCCCTTTGCCTTCAGGCCCTCCCCTCCCATTCCAAAAAAATGGATTTCCGGATCGATCTCTCGGATGGCTTCTACCAGATGGGCACCGTGAAGGTCCCCTGAAACCTCTCCGGCAGAAAGCAAGATCTTTTTCATTTTATCATTTATTTTTTATACGGTCTTCGATCTGCTGAACGATCTGGAGCACGACTTCCAGTGCCCTCTTTCCCGCCCGTCCGGAGACCTTCGCCTCTTTGCGGTCTCTAACGCTCTGGAGGAAAGAACGGATCTCGGCCTCCAGGGGATCGACCTTTGTGACGGGGATCTCTTGAACGCTCATCTCAAGGGGTTCCCCTTTTCGAACGGAGGAGGCCTTCTGGGAGAGGAAATCGATCAGGAGCATTCCGTTTGATTGAAAGATTCGGGTCTTTCTTATCTTCTCCCTCGAGAAACGGCTGGCCGTGAGACTGGCGGTACATCCATTTTCGAACTCGATTCGCGCATGGGCGACATCGAAAGAGGAGGTGAGGATGGAAACCCCCACCGCCAAGACCTGCTTCACCTTTGAATGGACCCAGTTGAGGAGGATGTCGATATCGTGGACCATTAGATCCAGAACGACATTGATCTCCGTTCCCCTTCCCGAGAAAGGGCCCAATCGTTGAGATTCGATGAACAGGGGGTCCTCAATGAGGCCTTCCACTGCGGAGAGGGCCCCATTAAACCGTTCCAGGTGGCCGACCTGGAGGATTCGCCCCTTTTGCCCTGCCAGTTCGATCAATTCATCCGCCTCTTCAAGCGTACCTGCGATGGGTTTTTCAAGGAGGACGTCAATCCCCTGAAGGAAGAAGTCCTTTGCGATGGGGGTGTGGGATGGCGTGGGCGAGGCAATGCTGACGGCCTGAACCTTGTCAAAGAGATGGGTATGATCTTGAAAGGATTTCGTATGACATCGTCTGGCGATCTCCTGTGCACGGGAGGGATCGAGATCGACCACCCCGACCAGTTCCACATCCTTCATCTTTGAATATTTTTCTGCATGGAACTGACCAAAGTAACCGACACCGACCACACCCACCCTGATCTTCTCCACCTAACGACTGATCCCCCTCTTGGTTTGCTGGATGAATTGGACGAAATGCCGGACCTCCGGTATTTGAAAAATGTCATCTTCCTCAACGGACTTCATCGCTTTTTCCAGTGTGAGGCCGGAGCGAAAAATAATCCGGTAGGCTTTCTTCAGTGCCCTGATCGCCTGTTCTGAGAATTGGTGGCGTTTCAGACCAACGGTGTTGAGACCGTACAGTTTCGCACGGCTTCCGGCTGCCATCGTATAAGGGGGAACATCCTGGGACACGCCGGTTAAACCACTGAGGAGGGCATGGGTTCCGATCCGGCAGAACTGATGGATGGCCGCGAGTCCTCCGATGATGGCATAATCTTCTATGAGGATATGCCCTCCCAGTGTTGCCCCATTGGCCATCACCACCTGATTTCCGATCTGGCAATCATGGGCGATATGGGAGTAGGCCATAATGAAATTATCATTGCCGATGACAGTTTTCCCACCTCCCTTGACCGTGCCCCGGTGAAGGGTAACAAACTCCCGGATGATATTATGATCTCCGATCAGAAGGGAGGTCCTCTCTCCCCTGTAGGCAAGGGCTTGAGGGGCTTCTCCGACGGAGGAGAATTGAAAGATCTGGCATCTCTCCCCGATTTTCGTTCCCTCCCGGATCACCACATGGGATCCGATTTTGGTCCCTTCTCCGATGAAGACCCCTTTTTCAATCACCGAGTAAGGGCCAATGTCCACTCCCTCACCGATTTCAGTCTTTGGGTCGATGATGGCGGTGGGATGAATCATTTCTCCTCTTCCATCATGGCTAACAGTTCAGCCTCGGCAACCAGCTTCGTATCCACCCAAGCCTTCCCTTTGAATCCCCATATCGATTGGCGATGCCGGGTGATCTCCAGTTCAAGGCGAAGTTGATCTCCGGGGATCACCGGTTTTCTAAAACGGACATGATCGATTCCCAAAAAGTAGACCGGCTTTCTCTGATTCTCTTCAGGGATCGATTTAAAAGCGAGCACCCCCGCGGTCTGGGCCATTGCCTCCACGATGAGGACCCCCGGCATGATGGGCCTTGCGGGAAAGTGGCCGGGGAAAAAGGGTTCATTATAAGTGACGTTCTTGATGCCGACAATCCGTTTCCCCGGTTCTATCTCAATGATCCGATCCACCAGCAGGAAAGGATAGGCATGAGGGAGAATATGGAGGATTTCATTGATCTCAATCATCTATTTCTCCTTCTCTTTTGGAGAGATCATCTCCTCAATCTTCCTTAAGCGCTTTTCAATACCGAGGAGAGTCTTTCTCATCTCCGGGAGTTTCGGGAAGATGGAAACCGCACGAAGGAACTCCTGATGAGGCAATACAGGGCTTCCTGTATATCCCCGGTCAGGCGCCAGGTTGTGAGGGACCCCGGATTGGGCCCCCACCTTGGCGTTGTCTCCGATTTCAATGTGGTCCACGACCCCGACCTGTCCTGCGAGGATGACATTCTTTCCGATCTTTGAAGAACCCGCAATGCCCACTTGTGCGACAATGAGCGAATCCTCTCCGATCTCGACATTATGAGCGATCTGAACGAGGTTATCGACCTTGACCCCTCTATGGATGATCGTATTTCCCAGAGAGGCCCGGTCGATCGTCGTATTGGCACCCACCTCCACATCATCTTCGATGATTACCCTTCCCACCTGGGGAATCTTCGCATTCTTCGCCCCCTCTTTGACATATCCAAACCCATCCGCTCCGATAACCACCCCGCTGTGAAGGATCACCCTCTTCCCGATCAGAGAGCGCGCATAGACCGAGACGTTGGGGTGGAGAATGGAATCCTCTCCGATCTTGGAATCCTCACCCACATAGACTCCCGGATAGAGGGTCACGCGATCCCCGATTTCGCAGCGGTCCCCGACATAGACAGAGGGGTAGATGGAGAGGTCTTTTCCCAAAAGGGCAGACGGGCTGATCCAGGCATGGGGATCGATCCCCCTGGGCTGGGGAGGTCCGGGGGTGAAGAGGGTGAGTATCTTGATCAAGGTGAGGGTTGGATGGTCAACGCAAAGGAGGTTTTTTTCGGCAACCGTGATTTCCCTTGATACGATGACCGCAGAGGCCCGGGTCTCGTTCAGCCTTCGAAGATATTTCGGACTGGAGACAAAGGTGATCTCGCCGGGCACGGCCTCCTCAATCGAACCCACCCCTGAGATCTCCACCTCACCGTCTCCGATGACTGTTCCACCCACCCATTCAGCCAGTTCTTTGAGTTTCTTTTTCATTCCTCCATCCCAATCCAGTTTCCAGAAGGGAATGGGTTATCCTTTTCGCATCAGTCCAAAACCCCTCACTTCTTCTGCAGATCGTGAAGTTTAATGACCTTATCCGTGAGGTCGATCGCCTTTGAGGCGAAGAGGACAATCACCTCATTCTTATCGATGATGAGGGAATATCCTTCATCCGCGCCTAATTTTTGGATTACCTTCTGGAGACCGAGGGAGATCTGTCGCTCCATCTCCTTTGTTTTCTGGTTCACCTCGTTCTGGATGTCTTCCTGCCATCTCTGAAATTCCCGGACCTTGTTTTGCAACTCCTTTTCTTTAGCGGTCCGGCTTTCGGGATTCAGCATGGGTGCCTGTTTTTCCAGGGATTCCTTCATCGTCTGGAGTTCCTTCTGTTTGTCCAGAAATTGGCGATTATACTTTTCCAGCTCCTTGGCAATGGACTTTTTCGCCTCTTTCCCCGCCTGACTTTCGTTGACCGCCTTCTGGATGTCCACATAGCCGATCTTCAAATCGGCTGCTAAGGATGATCCGGACCATCCTCCCACAATGATGAGAACCACGATGGCCAAACAGCTCTTTTTCAATTTCATGATCCCTTCTCCTTTTTCTATGAGTTTCTATTGGGTCCCTCCTCCGCGAGAGAGGAAGGGATGTTCTTAAGACTAATAGACGGTTCCAGCCATAAAATCGAACGCCTTCCGTTTCTCACCCGGTTTGGGATTGGGGTTGAAGCCGAGATCGATATGGATGGGACCAAAGGGAGAGAACCAGCGAATTCCTACTCCCACCCCTGTTTTCAACGGCGTGATGTCGCTGAATCGATCAAACCCCTTTCCCACATCCCAGAAGATCGCCGCCTTCAGGCCGATTTCCGAGGCCAGGGGAAAGATGAATTCCGAGGTGAGGGCAAACATCTTTTCCGCGCCCAGAGGCTCTTTGTTCACATCAAAAGGCCCTGCCATTCCATATTCAAAGCCCCTGATGGTGCGGAGCCCACCCACAAAGAACTTTTCATAGATGGGTGCCTTCCTCCCGCCGTAGGGCTCAATGATCCCTGCGGACCCCCGGAAATTGAGTACGGTTTTCAGAGGGAGAGGAAAGTACCAGCTTGTCTCCCCCGTCACCTTGATGAAATAGTTATCCCCGCCCAAGACTCCCCCGGCATTCTGAAGGGTGATGCTATGGCGTGCCCCTTTGGTGGGGTTGTAGAAATCGTTTCGGGTATCCATGGTCAGGCCGAAGGAGATCGCACTCGTTAACTTATCTCCCTCCTGTTCTCTGATGAACCAGGAGGCATCCGACGTCACATCGTGGACTTTGATCCTTTCCAGTTTATACATTGCATCGGCCCGTAGGTTTTCGGTGAGTTCCCTGCCGGTCCGGATATCTCCTCCCACAATTCTATAGGAATAGGTATCGAACTCCCGATTTTCATGATAGAGGTCAATCCCTGCGGAGTAACGAGTTCCGAGAAAATAGGGGTCGGTAAAACTGAACCTGATATCCCTCGTCACAGACCCCAAACTGAATTTCAGGATGCCATAGTAACCCAGTCCGAAGAGGTTCCGGTCCGAGATCGAGGCAGAGCCCACCACCTTTTCGATCGAGCTGTACCCGACTCCGAAACTGATGGCTCCTGTAGGGGCCTCTTCCACCTTGATGTCGAGGTTAATCTTTTCATCCGTACTCCCGCGGCTGGTGGTGAAGTCGACCTCTTTGAAGAACCCTGTCCGCTTCAGCCGGTTACGACTTTTATTCATTCCGGTTGCGCTGTAGAGCTCCCCTTCAGCCACCCGGAGCTCCCGGCGGATCACTTTATCCCGGCTCTTCGTATTTCCGACCACCTGAATCCTTTCATAAGAGACTTGCTTCTTCTTATCGATCTCCAGGCTGAGATGGACCAGGAGTGTTTTCGGGTCTGTCGTCGTCTGGGGGGTGATGTCAACATAGGCATAACCCTGATTGGCAAATTTTTCGACAAGGGCATTGATATCCTTTCGAATGGCGGTGTTGCTGAAGGGATCATTCCGTTTGATCTTAATGCTGCGGAAGAGCTCTTCCCGGGTGGTGAGGATGTCTCCCCTGAAGTCGATATCTCCGAAGTGATATCGGGGCCCCTCAACAATCTCAATCTCAATCCGGATCTTTTTAGGATCGCGAAGATCGATTCTGGGTTCAGAGATCTTGGCATCCAGATAACCGTAATCCATGTAATAGGCATTCAGAAGCTGGACATCATTTTTGAGGATATCCTCGTCGAGAATTCCGGTTTTGGTGATGATCGAAAAGATGTTCCTCTGTTTGGTCAGCATGATTTTCTTAAGCTCGGATGTCCTGATCTTTTTATTTCCCTTAAAGACGATCTTTTTGATATGGCCTTTGGGGCCCTCTGTGATCTGGAAGGTGACCACCGCTTCGTTGGTCTCTAAAAAATCGACTTTATGGTCCACCCGCACCCAGTAATATCCCTTGGAAAAATAGAGCTTCCGGATCTGTTCCTCATTCTCCTTCGCCTTTTCAAGGTTCATAATGGACCGGGAGGTGAGGGTGAGCTTCTCCTTAATGTCATCCAGCTTGACCTTTTGATTCC
>Ga0163210_1000096_pt1 | contig 28867 bp, 26 predicted proteins | sample Kivu_220m_FD_113536 | JGI IMG/M metagenome (GOLD analysis project Ga0163210, IMG submission 113536) | Freshwater microbial communities from Lake Kivu, Western Province, Rwanda to study Microbial Dark Matter (Phase II) - Kivu_220m | ecosystem: Environmental > Aquatic > Freshwater > Lake ...
CCTGGACCGGGATATCGCCTTGAAGATTTCCCAGGCGCTCGGGGGCGGAATGGCCCGTCTCGGCGAAGCCTGCGGGGCGGTGACCGGGGCGTTCATGGTCATCGGCCTGAAGCACGGGCGAACCCGGGCCGAGGACCTCGCCGCCCGCGACAAGACCTACGCCGTGATGCAGGAGTTCGCCCGGCAGTTTAAGAATCTCCACTGTACGCTGACTTGTCGATGCCTTCTTGGCTGTGACATCGGAACCGACGAGGGCATGAGCGCCGCCCGGGAGAAAAACCTTTTCCAGACGCTCTGCCTCAACTATGTCAAGGACGCCGCCGAGATCGTCGACTCCCTTCTCTGATGGCTTCGTCCGCCCTCCCCCTGAGCGGCCTCCGGGTTTTCATCCGGACCTTCGGCTGCCAGATGAACGAGAACGACTCCGAGCGGCTGGCCGGACTGCTGGCCGCGGCCGGGGCCGTGCCCGTCGAGGAGGAGACGGCGGCCGAGGTCGTGGTCGTCAACACCTGCGCCGTCCGGGCGAAATCCGAGGAGAAGCTCCATTCCTATCTCGGCCGGCTCCAATCCCGGCGGCGGGACCGAAGCCTCCTCGTCGGCGTCGCCGGATGCGTCGCGGAGCTCCGGAAGGAACGGCTGTTCGGACCGCGGGGGACGGTCGACTTCATCGTCGGCCCCGACCAGTATCCCCGGATCGTCGAAATCCTCGCCGAGAGCCGGTCCCGGAGGGTCCTCGCCGTCGGGCGGAGGCGCGCCTGGCGGGAAGGAGGTCAATCCCTGGCGTTGCGCGGCAACCCGGCCAGCGCCTACGTGACGATCATGGAGGGGTGCGACAACTTCTGCGCCTACTGCGTCGTCCCCTTCGCCCGCGGCCGGGAAAAATACCGGCCTCTCCGCTCGATCCTCGAGGAAATCGAAGGCTTGGCCGGGCGCGGCTTCAAGGAGGTCCAGCTCCTCGGCCAGAACGTCGCGACCTACCGGGATCCCGAGAGCGGAGAGGATTTTCCCTCCTTGCTCCGCCGGGCGGTGGCGATCGAGGGCATCGCCTGGATCCGGTTCCTGACCTCCCATCCCAAGAATTTCACCCCGGCCCTCGTCGCGGCGATGGCCTCCTCTCCCAAGATTTGCCGACAGCTCCACCTCCCTCTTCAAGCCGGATCCGACGCCGTCCTGGCCCGGATGAAAAGGGGTTACGGCCGGGAGGATTATCTCGCCCTCGTCCGCGGCCTCCGGAGCCTCATGCCCGAAATCGCCCTCTCGACCGACATCATCGTCGGCTTCCCCGGCGAGACCGAAGCGGAGTTCCGGGAAACCCTGTCGGCTCTCGAGGACGTCCGGTTCGCCAACATCTTCTCCTTCCGCTACTCGCCCCGCCCCCTCACGGCGGCGTCCAGGCTCGCCGACGACGTCCCGGCGGAGGTCAAACGCCGCCGGCTCCTCGAGGTCCAAAGCCTTCAAAAAGAGATTCAAACCGAGCTGAATGCCGCTTTTGTCGGAAAGACCATCCGCGTCCTCTGCACGGGGAGGAGCCGGAAAGACGAACGGGTCTTCGCCGGCCGGGACGAGGGGTATCGGATCGTGAATTTCCGTACCGAGTCCGACAGCCTCGGGCTATTCGTGGACGTCGCCGTCGCCTCGGCCGGCCCCTACAGCCTCCGCGGAGATCTCCGCCAAATCCTTTAAAAGACGATCTCGGATTACAACAGGGAAAAGGCGACGGTCACGCCGGCGAAGACGATGGCGACCATGCTCATGAGCTTGATGAGGATGTTCAGGCTCGGCCCGGCCGTGTCCTTGAAGGGGTCGCCGACCGTGTCACCGATGACGGCCGCCTTGTGCGCCGGGGAGCCCTTCCCGCCGAGATGCCCTTCCTCGATGAATTTCTTGGCGTTGTCCCAGGCGCCGCCGGCGTTGGCCATGAAGACGGCCAGGGCGAATCCGGTCGAGGTCCCGCCGATGAGAAGGCCGATGACCCCCGGAACGCCGAAGAGGAGGGCCGTCGCGACCGGGATGGCGATCGCTAGGAGGGCCGGCAGCATCATCGCCCGCTGGGCTCCCCGGGTCGAGATCTCGACGCAACGGGCGTAATCGGGCTCGGCTTTGCCCTCCATGATCCCCAGGATTTCCTTGAATTGACGGCGGACCTCGTCGACCATCCGCCCCGCCGCCCGTCCGACGGCGGTGATGGCCAGTCCGCAGAAGAGAAAGGCCATCATCGCCCCGAGGAAGACGCCGGCGAGGACGATCGGATTCAGGAGGGTCACGTTGTAGTAATGCATGAAGTCGATGATTTGGGCTTTGGCCGTCTCGATCGTCGTCCCGTCGGCGAATTCGAGGACGTTCCGGCCGATGCGCAGGAGTCCGACCTTGATCTCCTCGACATAGGAAGCCAGGAGGGCCAGGGCCGTCAGGGCCGCCGAGCCGATGGCGAAACCCTTCCCCGTGGCCGCCGTCGTATTCCCGAGGGCGTCCAGGGCGTCCGTCCGCCTCCGGATTTCGGGCTCCAAATGGCTCATCTGGGCATTTCCACCGGCGTTGTCGGCGATCGGGCCGTAAGCGTCCGTGGCCAGGGTGATGCCCAGGGTGGAGAGCATGCCGACGGCCGCCATGCCGATGCCGTAGAGTCCGTAGGCGACGTTCGACAGGTCGAAATTCGCCGCGCATAGATAGGCCATGATCGTCCCGACGACGACGGCCAGGATGGGAATGGTCGTCGACAGCATCCCCACCCCGAGCCCGGAGATGACGACCGTGGCCGGCCCCGTCTGGGCGCTGTCGGCGATCCGCCGGGTCGGCCGGAACGAAGAAGAGGTGAACCATTCCGTCGCCTTGCCGATGACGATCCCCGAGAAGAGGCCGGCGACCATCGCCAGCCAGATCCCGAGATGAAGCCCGAGCCATCGGATCAGGCCGAAGGAGAGGATCATGATCCCCAGCGAACTGGCGTTGATCCCGCGTCCGAGAGCCCCGAGAAGCTGCTTCTGGGACGCTCCCTCCCGCGTCCGGACGAAGAAGATGCCGAGGATCGAAAGGAGGGTTCCGACCGCGGCCACGACCATCGGGGCGATGACGGCCTTGAGCTGGAGCTCCGGCTGGCCGAGAAAGGCGGCCGCCCCCAAGGCCGTCGTGGCGAGGATGGAGCCGGCGTAGGATTCGTAGAGGTCGGCGCCCATTCCGGCGACGTCGCCGACGTTGTCGCCGACGTTGTCGGCGATGACGGCCGGATTGCGGGGGTCGTCCTCGGGGATGTTGGCCTCGACCTTGCCGACGAGGTCCGCCCCGACGTCGGCCGCCTTGGTGTAAATGCCGCCGCCGACGCGGGCGAAAAGGGCCTGGGTCGAGGCGCCCATCCCGAAGGTGATCATCGTCGTCGTGATGATGATGAGGTTGTGTCCCCCGTCGTTGATGGGGTAGAAATGCTTGAGGATGAGGAACCAGATCGAGATGTCGAGGAGGGCGAGGCCGACGACGACGAGTCCCATGACGGCCCCGCTGCGGAAGGCGATCCGCAGTCCGGCGTCGAGCGACCCTCGGGCCGCCTGGGTCGTCCGGGCCGAGGCGTAGGTCGCCGTTTTCATCCCGAAAAATCCCGACAGCCCGGAAAAAAACCCGCCGGTCAGGAAAGCGACCGGGACCCAGGGGTTTTGGACCTTGAGGACGAAGGCCAAAATGGACATGAAGATGACAAGGAAGACGAAGACGATCGTGACGACCTTGTACTGCTGCTTGAGGTAGGCCATCGCCCCCTTGCGGACGTAGGAGGCGATCTGGGCCATCCGGGGCGTCCCTTCGCTCGCCTTCTTCATGTTGCGGAAGAAGAACCAGGCGAAGAACAGGGCCAAGGCGGAGCCGATGGGCGCCAGCCAAAAGAGTTGGGTGACCATCTTCCTCTCTCCTTTAGGACGACGGCGGATTCGTTTTAAGGCGCCGAAATCTATCATAAGACTCGGAAATCGTCAACGCTTCCGCAGCCATTCCGTCCGTCGATTGAATAAACCGTCCCTTTCCGATATAATCGTTCCCCTTCGTGTCCCGAAAGGAGCGAGTCCGAGGCCGTGAAGATCAACGTCTGGAACACCATCCTGCAATTGAGCAAAGAACGCGGGGTGGCCCCTGCCGTGATCATCTCCGCCATCGAGGAATCCCTGAAGGTCGCGGCCTCGAAGTACTACCGCCATAACGAAGAGGTCCGCATCGCCTTCAAGCCGGAGAGGGGCGAGCTCCGCGTCTTCGCCGAGAAGAAAGTCGTCGCCGAGGTCGCCGATCCGGGCCGGGAAATGACCCTGGCCGAGGCCCAGATTCTCGACCGCAAGGCCGCCCTGGGCGAAACCGTCGCCATCGACCTCCCCTCCGATACCCTCGGGCGGATTGCGGCCCAGGCGGCCAAACAAGTCATCGTCCAGAAGGTCCGGGACGCCGAATCCGAGAAAATTTACGATTCCTTCGCCCCCCGGATCGGGGAGCTTCTCTCCGGAATCTATCGCCGGACCGAAAACGAAGCCCACGTTCTCGAGGTCAACGCCGTCGACGTTCTCCTCCCGGCCTGGGAAGCCCTTCCCGGAGAGTCGTTCGACCGGGGCGAGCAGGTCAAGGCCGTCCTCGTCCAGGTCCGAAAGGGGATCAAGGGCCAGGAGCCCCAAATCCTCGTTTCCCGGACGGCGCCCCACTACCTGGCCAAGCTCCTCGAGCTCGAAATTCCGGAGATCGGCTCCGGGATCATCGAAATCAAGGACATCGTCCGCCAGGCCGGGGAACGGGCCAAGGTCTCCGTCTCGAGTCGCGACCGGGACGTCGACCCCGTCGGGGCCTGCATCGGCCTCAAGGGCGCCCGGATTCTGGCCATCAGCAAGGAACTGGGGGGCGAGAAAATCGACATCGTCGTCTGGTCTTCGAATCCGGCCGCCTACGCCAAAGCCGCCCTCAGCCCGGCCAGGGTCGAAAGCGTCGTCCTCCTCAACAAGACCGAGAAGGCCCTCGAGGCGCGGGTCGCCAAGGACCAGCTTTCCCTGGCCATCGGCAAGAAGGGGATCAACGTCAAGCTGGCCTCCAAGCTCGTGGGCTGGAAAATCGCCATCCAAGAATCGTCCGAAAATCGGTAAAGGAACGTTCCGTGACGGAGACAAAACCGAAAGCGGCCAAGCCGGGGGCCGCCCCCAAACCCCGGCCCGTCGTTCGCCTCCGGGAAGGGGCCACGATCAAGGATCTGTCCGATCGCCTGAAAATCCGGCCGAGGGATTTGAGCGACAAGCTGGCGACGAAAGGCTACACCCTGGGGCCCAACGACGCCATCACCGACGCCCTGGCCGCCAGCCTGGCCAAGGACCTGGCCATCGCCCTGGAGATCATCCCCATCGAGGAAGCCCTCCGCCGCGAAGCCGAGGCCCGGACATCCGAGATCACGTCCCGTCCTCCCGTCGTCACGATCATGGGTCACGTCGACCACGGCAAGACGACCCTCCTCGACGCCATCCGCCAGTCCAATCTCGTGGGCAGGGAATCCGGCGGCATCACCCAGCATATCGGAGCCTATCGGGTGACGTTCAACCAGCGGGCCATCACCTTCATCGACACGCCCGGCCACGAGGCCTTCACCCAACTCAGGGCCCGCGGGGCCAAGGTCACGGATATCGTCATCCTCGTCATCGCCGCCGACGAGGGCATCATGCCCCAGACCCGGGAGGCCATCAACCACGCCAAGGCGGCCGGCGTTCCCCTCCTCATCGCCATCAACAAGATCGACAAGCCGGAGGGCAACGCCGACCAGGTCAAGCGCGAGCTCCAGAAAGACGGGATCCTCGTCGAGGAATGGGGCGGGGATACGATCAGCGTCGAGATCTCGGCCAAGGAAAAGAAAAATATTCCCGAGGTCCTGGAGATGATCCTCCTCCTGACCGACGTCCTCGAGCCCAAGGCCAACCCCAAGGTTCCCGCCCAGGGAGTCGTCCTTGAAGCCCGCCTGGACACCAAGAAGGGCCCCCTGGCCACGGTCATCGTCCAGAACGGAACGCTGAAGACGGGCGACGCCTTTCTCTCGGGAACGACGTACGGCCGGGTCCGGGCCCTGAGCGACGAAAGCGGGGCCCTCCTCAAGACCGCCGGACCGTCGACCCCTGTCGAGATCCTCGGCTACGCCGCCGTTCCTCAGGCCGGCGACCTCTTTCAAGTCCTCCCGAGCGTCGAGGAATCCCGGGCCATCGCCGAACGACGGGCGGGCCGCGTCTCCAAGGGCGAGCCGGCGAAACCGGCGGCCCTGTCCCTGGACGACCTCTTCCGCAAGGTCGAAGGCGGAGAAGTCAAGGACCTTCCTCTCGTCGTCAAGGCCGACGTCCAGGGCTCGGTCGAGGTCCTGGCCGGCCTCCTCCCGTCCTTGAGCTCGGACAAGGTCCAGGTCAAGATCGTCCACGCCGCGACCGGGCCGGTCAACGAGTCCGACGTCCTTCTCGCCTCCTCGACGAAGGCCATCATCCTCGGTTACAACGTCAAATCCCTCCCTAAGATCGACGAGCTGGCCAACAAGGAAGCCGTCGAGATCCGGACATACAAGATCATCTACCAGATCAGCGACGACATCAAGAAAGCCATCGCCGGGATGCTCGAGCCGGTCATCAAGGAAACCTTCCTCGGGCGGGCCCAGGTCCGGAAGATTTTCCGCATCCCCAGGGTCGGGACGATCGCCGGCTGCTACGTCCAGGAGGGCAAGATCAGCCGGAACGCGGAGATCCGCGTCGTTCGCGGCGGCACGGTCGTCCACCGGGGAAAGATCGGCTCCCTGAAACACCTCAAGGAAAACGTCACCGAGGCCAAATCCGGGTATGAATGCGGCATCGCCTTGGCCAATTTCAAGGACGTCGAAGAGGGCGACCTCATCGAAGCCTTCGTCACCGAGAAGGTCTCGGCCGTCTAGAAAGGAGGCCCGGGATGATGATCGGCCTTCTGACCCTCGACCTCCATTTTCCCCATGCCCGGTCCCTGAAAGACAAGCGGAAAGAGCTGGCCGGCCTCAAGGACCGGCTTCGCCACGGATTCAACGCCGCCGTGGCCGAGTTGGACTTCCAGGACGCCTGGCAAAGGACGCGCCTCGGCGTCGTCTCGCTCAACAGCCAAAAAGCGGTCGTCGAGCAAATTCTGGACAGCGTCCGGCGGGATGTCGAGAACCACCTCAACGGCGAGATCCTGAGCGCCGACATCACCTTCTTCTGAGGACAGGGACGGCCCGCCCATGAGGGAAGAGTCACGCCGTCAAAAGCGGGTCTCCAACCTCCTCCGCGAAGCCCTGGGCCCGATCCTCATCGACGAGGTCCAAGCCGAAACCGGAGGACTTCTGACCATCACCCGGGTCGAGATGCCGGCCGACCTTCTCCAGGCCCGGGTGTACGTCAGCCTTTTCGGGGCCGAACCGGAGGCCGTCCTCGCCCTCCTGGAAGGCCGGGCCGGGCAGATCCGCCGGCGCCTTGCCGCCTGCGTCGATTTGAAGTATAATCCGCAGCTTGTTTTCAAGCTCGATCCCTCGGCCTCCGAGATCGAGCGGATCGACCGTCTCCTGGACGCCTCGAGCAAGAAGCATGGACGCCGCCGTTGACAGTATCGCCCGAAAGATCCGGAGCTGCCGCCGTTTGGCCGTGACCAACCATCTCCGGCCCGACGGGGATTCCCTGTGCACCGCCGTGGGCCTTGCCGAAGCCGTCGAATCCCTGGGGCTCGAGGTCGATGTCGTCAACGCCGACCCGACGCCCTATCCCTTCCGCAACTTTCCGGACTTGAACGGCATTCGAATCGGCCAGATTCGGGGCGAGGCCTATGACGCCGTCGTCCTCCTCGAATGCGCCGACGTCTCCCGCTCCGGGCAGGAAAATCTCGGAGGGGCTTTCAAGATCAACATCGATCATCACTATTCCAACGCCCGGTACGCGGACCTCAACTGGGTCGACCCGGACGCTCCGGCCGTCGGCGAAATGGCCGTGACGCTGTGCGAGCGACTGGGCGCCGGCCTGACCCCGGCGGTCGCCGGCCATCTCTACTGCGCCATCGTCTCCGACACCGGCTCGTTCCAGTTCTCCAACACGACGGCCCGGGCCTTCGCGGCCTGCCACAAGCTCGTCCTCGCGGGAGCGAATCCCTTCGCCACGAGCGAGGCCCTCTTTCACAACCACACCCCGGAGAAGATCCGGCTTCTGGGCCGCATCGTCTCCACCTTGACCATGAACGAGGAGGGCGATATCGCCGTCATCAGCATGTTCCGGAAGGACCTGAGCTCCTTCGGGACGAGCGAAGTCGACACGGAGGACATCACGACCTTGGCCCGGGCGATCCGGGGCGTGTCCGTCGTCCTGTTCTTCAAGGAAATGGAGCCCGAGGTATTCCGGGTCAGCATCCGTTCCAAAGGGGAAGCCCACGCCGCGGCCGTCGCCGAGCATTTCGGGGGCGGCGGCCACGCCCATGCCGCGGGATTCACGGTCACCGGTCCCTATGACCGTTTGATCGTCGAAATCCCGGCCCTTGTGGCCCGGATCCTCGACGAGAAAGGCTGGCGCGCAGCCGCCCGTCCGGCCTGAGCATGGACGGGCTCATTCTCGTCCACAAGCCCGAAGGGCCGACCTCTCACGACATCGTCGTCCGGCTGCGTCGGACCTTGGGGATCCGCCGGATCGGCCATTTCGGGACCCTCGACCCCTTCGCTTCCGGCCTTCTCCTCGCCGGCGTCGGCAAGGCGACCCGGCTTTTTCCCTTCTTCAGCGCCTCGGACAAGACCTATCGGGGCCGGATCCGGCTCGGCATCGCCACGGATACCTACGACCGGACGGGGACGGTCCTATCCCGGATGTCCCCCTCCTCCTGGCCGCCGGTCGAGGACGTCCGAAGGGCCATCGACGGATTGACCGGCGAAATCCTCCAGTCGCCTCCCCCCTTCTCGGCCAAGAAAATCCTCGGCCGGCCGTCGTATGCCTACGCCCGCCGCCGGCTTGAAGTCGAGCCTCAGCCTTGCCGGGTCAAGGTCCATGCCTTCCTCTTGAAAAACTACAATCCGCCCGATGTCGATTTCGAAGTCGCCTGCTCGGCCGGAACCTATATCCGTTCCATGGCCCGGGACCTGGGGACCGCCCTCGGCTGCGGAGCCCACCTCGCCGACCTCGTCCGGACGGCGGTCGGGCCGTATCGCCTGGAGGAAGCCCTTTCTCTCGAAACTCTCGCCGGCCTGGCCGAGGAAGGCCGCGGCGGCGAAGCTCTGATCCCTCTTGATCGACTTCTCCCGCATCTCCCCCGTGTCGTCCTATCGTCCGAGGACCTCCTCCGGGTCAAAAACGGCCGGCCTCTCGCCGCTCTGCCGGGTTCTCTCGTCCTTCTCGAAGCCAGCCGGCCTCCCTCCGACGAGCCGCCCGCCGTCAGGCTCATCGGTCCCGAGGGAAACCTCGTCGCCCTCGCCCGCTTCGGGCCTGGAGAAAGTAGCCTTTTCCCCTTCCTCGTCCTCCTCTGAATATCCTTTCGGCGGCGGAAAACCTTATTGAATTTTGGCGACGGTTCGTGTATTGTAGGACGGTTATGAGGCTGAATAAGAATCAGATCGAGCACCTTTCGTTTCTCATCGTCCGCAGCCTCCAGAAGGACGGCAAGGTGCTCATCGAAGACAAGGATAAGCTTCTCGAAGAGCTCATCCTTCTCGTCACCGACGAGTTCCAGAAGGAGGATCAGCTCGACCAGGAGGTCCGGGAGATCCTGAGCAAGCACATGGAGAAGATCCGGCGGGAGAACATCGAGTACCAGACGATGTTCCGGATGATCAAGACCAAGCTGGCCAAGGAAAGGAACATCGTCCTGTGAGCAGCCGTTTGTCCCGCGAGAAGATCAACTTTCTGTCGAAGAGGATCCTCGAAGCCCTCTCCAAGAACGACAAGGTCGAGTTCCTCGACGACCCCAACGAGATCCGCCTGTCGATCGTCCGGGCCATCGAAGAGGAGATGCGGCTCTACGAGCAGCTCGACAAGAAGGCCATCGAAAAGATCCAATCCCAGAAAAAGGCCATCGAGGAAGGCAGCCGCGAGTGGGAGATCCTCTACCGGAAGTACTACAACGAGGAGCTGGCCAAGCTCGGCAAGCTGGCCGGATGACCCGGCCTCATCCCCCGACGGGAAGCCCCTTCGCCCGCAGATAATCCGCCAGGGCCTTTTCCCAGGACGAAAAAGGGGGAAGCCCGAGGGCGGCCATCCCCCGATTCTCGAGGACGGAATAGGCCGGCCGGCGGGCTCTCGCCCCGAAGGAGGCCGAATCGACGGGCTCGATCGCCGCCTCTCGGCCGAGGAGGCGGAAAATCATCCGGGCGAACTCATACCAGCTGCAGGCTCCCTCGTTGGTCATGTGATAGAGCCCGTAGGCCTCCGTCCGGATGAGTTCCGCAATCCCCTTCGCGAGTTCGGCCGTCGACGTCGGGGTCACGATCTGGTCGTCGACGACCCGGATCGGCCGGCGGCCCGTCCGGTCGAAATGAAGCATCGCTTCGACGAAATTCATCCCCTTCTCCCGGCAGCCGGCGAGGCCGTACAGCCCGCAGGTCCGGATGAGGAAGAACCGCTCTCCATAGGCCTCGACGAAAAGCTCGCCGCTGAGCTTCGAGGCGGCGTAGACGCTCAGGGGGCCCGGCCTGTCCTCCTCGACGTAGGGCGTCCGCTTCCGCCCGTCGAAGACATAGTCCGTGCTGAAATGGACGAACACGGCGCCCAGGTCGCGGCAAAGCCGGGCCAGGTCTCGGACGGCGAAGGCATTGACCTCGAAGGCCGGCCCGATCGCCTCCTCGCATTCGTCGACCCGATGAAAAGCGGCCGTATTGATGACGACGTCGGGCTTCAGTCCCGCGAGGACCGTCGCCGCGGCCTCCCTCCGGGTGACGTCGAATTCCGGCCAGTACAGGGGAAGGACGGACTCCGCCGGAAAAACGCGGAGGAGGTCCGTCCCGAGTTGCCCGTCCGCCCCGATGACGACGATTCGCATCGTAAAAAAAAGGCCGGGGCGGCTCGCGCCCCGGCCTTTCCCTTCGATTTCCTTTAGAAAATGTAGCGGAATCCGAGGAGGAGCTTGTAATGGTCGTTGAACGGCCGATCCGAGGTCAGGAACGGCGCCCGGAACTCGGCGAAAATCGAGCCCGCGGAGTTGTAGCGGTTGAAGATGTTGACCCCGAACTGGCCGACGAGGTCCAATCCGTTCTTCCGGATGTCCTGCTCCTTGGTGCTGTAGCCCAGGCCGCCGCCGATGAAGACCGCCGGGCCGAGGTGGACATTGGCCACGGCGTTGGCCAGGAAGACGATTTTCCAAGGGTCGCCGATCAAGGAGAAGGCCGGCCCCATGGACAGGATGAAGTCCACGGAACCGGGGACGAGGCTCCACATCATTCCCAGGCGCCCGAAGAGATAGCCCGTGTACGTCCCGCGGGCCAGCATCCCGCCGAGCTCGGCAAGATAGAAGAATCTCTTCTGCGTGACCTCGAAGGTAATCCTGCAGGGATCGGTGTTGGCCGAGGGCGCGCCCATATCGTCGAAGACGACGGCGCTGACGGTGTACATCCCCGGCTTGGAGAATGCTTTCTGCCAGGTCAGCGGCCTCTGGGCGGCGGTGTAGGTGTCGATGACCGTCCCGCTCGCGTCGAGAATCTCAAAGACGGCCTTGACGACTTGGCCGTCCGCGTCCGTCGACCCGTTGGCGTCAAAGGTGATGGGCTTGCCGACGTAATCCACGCAGGGCAGGCAGGACGTCCAGAGCTTGCAGACGGGCGGCATGTTAATGTACGTCTTGGCCTGACAGGGATTGGACGAAGCGATGCCGTCGGCGTTGACGGCCTTCGCCCGGAAAGCGTATTCGCCGGGCTGGTCGAATCTCGTCTGCCATCTCGCCGCCGAGGGGGTGAAGGCATGGGAGCCGATCTTCTGGCCCTGGGCGTTGAAGATTTCGACATCCATCGAAACGGCGTTCTTCGAGCCGCCCATGTCGACGGTGATCGGCTCGTTGATGTTGGCCTTCGCCGGGCTGACGACGAGAGAGCAGATGGGCGGGGGGGGCGGCAGTTTTGCCTCGCGCACGCCGGCCAGGGCGATATTGCCGCACGGCCTGGGGATGACGAACTCATAGATCTTGGTGTCCCGGACGACGTCGAAGGCGAAAACGTCCAGGGGTTTTTGGCCGGCCCATTCGACGTTTTCCCAGATCGTGACTTTATTCCGGGCGCGGAACATCATCCAGGGAAAGGTCGCCCCGGGAAGGAGGGTCTTTTCGGTGAACTTCGCCGCCTTGAGGGCATCCATGAAAGGAAGGTAGAGGTCCCCTTGACGGGCGAGGTCGAACCCCAACTTGATGTCCGCGGCGTACTTGTCGGCCAGCATCTTCATGACGTCCGCCGTCGGGATCTGGCCTTTGACCCGGGCGAAAGTCTGAACGCCGGTCTGGCGCCATTTTTTCGTCTGGGCGGACGCCGTCGCCAGACTCGCCACAAGCAGGACGACGAGGAAAACCGTCAATCTCTTCGCGCGCATCGATGCCTCCTTTTCAAACCGGGAGCATGATCCCTGGCTTATACCTAGGCCTCGACTCTATAAAATATCTAAATCGAACCCTTTGTCAAGGCTTTTTCCCGTTTTTTCGCCGTTCTCTCCCCTCCGGGGAACCCCTCCCATACCAAATTCCGGGGGGTTTTGGTATAATCCCGCCTCAAGGAGAAGCCGCCGTGCAGCACGTGAGCCTCGAAAACGAACTCCATATCGTCACGCCCAACGAGCCGGGGATATTGGGCCGGGTGCTCGGGACGCTCGCCAACGCGGGCGTCAACCTCCGGGCCTTGTCCGCCTACGCCGACGAGGCCGAGGGGCATTTCCGCCTCCTGACCTCGGACCCGAAGAAAGCCGAAACGGCGCTCCGGACCCTCGGCTACAAGGTCAAGACGAACAAGGTCGTGGCCGTCGAGGTCACCGACCGGATCGGGGCCGGGGCCGAAATCGGCGCCCTTCTCGGCAATGCCGTCATCGATATCGAATACGCCTACGGAAGCTCGGCCGGCAAGGGCCATGTCCTGCTCATCTTCCAGACCAATCACAACAAGAAGGCCTTCGAGACGCTCCGCTGAGCCCCTGTCGCCGGCACGTTTGACTTCGGGCCGGCGATGGCTTACAATATTCCTCTCCCGAAAGACCAGAGGTCCGAGGATAGACTAGGAGGAACGGATATGGCCAAAGCCGAGCCGAATGTCGTCCCCCTGTGCGACGTTCTGTTGGTCCTGTTGATCATCTTCATGGTGATCACGCCCCTCGTCCAGAAGGGCATCGACGTCAAGCTGCCCGAAACCTCATCCGATACCTCGGGCGCCCAACCCGTGGGCCTGATCGTCGTAACGCTCAAGAAGGACCTGACCGTCGACGTCAACAAGGAGAATTTCGCCGACATCCGGGCCGCCGGCGAGGAGCTCCGCCGCCAATACGCCGTCCGGGCCGACAAGACGATCTTCCTCCGGGCCGAAGCGACGGTCCCCTACAGCATCGTCGTCGAACTCATCGACGTCTGCAAGGCGGCCGGGGTCGAAACGCTGGGCCTCGTCCCTGAGTATTTCACCGAGTGAGCCCCGGCCCGGCCTCGGGCCGGGCCGTCATTCCTTCACCGGCCCGATGGCCTCGCGGGCGATGACGAGGCGCTGGATTTCGTTCGTTCCCTCGTAAATCTGGAGCAGCTTCGCGTCACGGAGCAGCTTCTCGACCGGATAGTCCCTCATATAGCCGTAGCCGCCGAAGATCTGGACGGCTTCGTTCGTCGCGTTCATGGCGATGTCCGTGGCGAAGCACTTGGCCATGGCCGATTCCGCGCTGTTGGGCCGGCCTTGGTCGGCCAGCCAGGCGGCGTGCCAGACGAGATGGCGGGCGGCCTGGATGTCCATGACCATCTGGGCGATCTTGTTCTGGGTCAGCTGATAGTTCGCCAAGGCCTTGCCGAACATCCGTCGCGTCTTGGCGTAGGCGACGGCGTATTCCATGGCCGCACGGGCGACGCCGACGCCGGCCGCTCCGACCGAGGAGCGGGTTTGATCGAACGTCCGCATGGCGATGAGAAAGCCGAAGCGCTCCTTGCCCAGGAGGTTTTCGGCCGGCACCCGGCAGTCCTCGAAGAAGAGTTCGGCCGTGTTCGAAGCCCGCTGGCCCATCTTGTCCTCGACTTTGCCGACGACGAGGCCGGGCGTTCCGGCCGGGACGATGAAAGCGCTGATCCCCCGGGCCCCTTTCGCCGGGGCCGTGTTGGCGAAAACGACGTACACGCGGGCGACGCCGCCGTTGGTGATGAAGCATTTGGCCCCGTTGATGACGAATTCGCCGCCCTCTCGGACGGCCCGGGTCTTGACCCCCCCCGCGTCCGAACCGGCTTCCCGTTCGGTCAGGCAAAAAGCCAAGAGCTGCATCTCCCGGCTCATCGGAGCGAGGAATTTTTGCTTCTGCTCTTCCGTCCCGAAAAGGACGATGGGCGTCGCGGCCAGGGAGCAGGCCATCATACTCGTGAACATCCCCAGGCATCCCCCGGCGAGTTCCTCGGAGAGAATGGCCATGTCGAGGATCGACAATCCGCCGCCGCCGTAGGCCTCGGGGACGTTGGCCGTCAGGAATCCGGCTTCGAAGGCCTTCTCCATGACCTCCCACGGGAACTCGTGCCCTTGGTCGTATCGCGCCGCTTTGGGCCTCATCTCCTTGAGGGCGAACTCGCGGGTCATCTCCCGGAGGGCCTGCTGTTCTTCGGACAAAGTGAAATCGATCATCGACGTCTCCTTGAGGCGCGATTTATCCGGCTATTTATATAGAAATCATAGCTTTTCGTCAACCGCCTCCGCTCTGACCGTATTACAGTTTCAATTCGCCTGATCGTCTATCGCGGCCGCATTCAAGAACGGCCTTCACTCCGACTCTCCAAGACGCCGACGATTCTCGGGGCTCCCCTCTTTCGAGGGCGCCCTCCAGAAATGGGACTATCCATATTCACCCCTCCTTCCTCCCCTCGAGAAAGGGGCGGCCCTGAAACCGGAAGGCGCCCTCGGGGGTCGGAGGCGAGGGGGTCAGTATCACTGGTAAAAAAGTCTTGGAGGCGTCTTGGTATGACTTCGCTAACGATTCTCGAGGCGTGTGGCGGCGACATGACCATCCTCTAACCCCGGCCCCGGGGAACCAGTCCCGTCGGTTCCCCCCCTCGGCAGAGCCATGGGGCCCCCCCTCCGCTACGGGGTTATGAGGACGGCAACTCGTCATGACTTTCCGGCCGTTCCCGTCTCCGGCCTGCGATCGGGGACGGAGGGCTTGTCAGAGGCGCCGCTGACCCGTCAGACGCTTTCGGTCAGGAGGAAACGGCTCCGGACGAGGACGTGGGCGGGGTGGGCGAGACCGAGGGCCGACCCGACGAAATCCTGCGGACGGGGCGGCCGGGCGGGATTGAACGGGAAACGCAGGCCCCAAGGGCCGTCCGGCCCGGTCTCGAAAACGGCGGCCGGAGCGAGAAGACCGGCGGCGGCCGCTTCTTCGGCCAATCGCCGGAGGATCTCCTTCTCCCCCTCCTCCGTCCGGCCCCTCTCGGCCGCGGCGCGGGCGATGGCCCGGCGGACCTCCGCGTTTCTTTTCAGGAGGTATTCGACGGCGACGATCCGCCTCTGAATAGGAGCCTCCCCCGCCCCGATCCGCTCCAGCCTCAAAAAGCGGAGGCCGGGCGGGGCGGAGGCATTCAAGCCCGTGAGAAAGGTTTCGGACTCGAGTCGCCGGCCGGACGAAAACTCGAAGACCTCTTCCCGGCCTTCCATCCCCAGAGGCAGGGGGGGAGCGAAGACAAGCCGCATTTTGGGATGAAAGCCTTCCGAGTATTCCGGCCGGAGTCCGGCCCTCCGGAGGGTCCGCTGGACCGTCTGGACGAGGTCGTTGTGGCCGATGAAGCGGGCCGGACCCTCCTTGGCGAAAAAAACTCGGAAACGGGAAATCTCTCCCGGCGCGGGGCCGGAGGGAGGCCGGTCGGGCCTTCGGACTTCGGCCGGAAGGGGAAAGCTCTTCCGAAGGCCCGGCCAGAAATCGCACCCCCGGCAGAGGCCGCATTTTTCCTCGAGGCAGGATGCGGTCGGCTGGGCGTTCAGGGCCCGTTCGAGTTCGCGGCGGAGAAAGGCGGGGTCGATTCCCGTTCGGATATGGCCCCAAGGAAGAGGGATATCGGGATCGAGAGGGCCGCGATAGACCGCGGGATCGAGCCCTTCCTCAGCCATCGCTTCGCTCCACAGGTCGGGCCGGAACGTATCGGTCCAGCCGTCGAAGCGCGCCCCCTTCCGCCAAGCCCGGACGAGGACGTCGCCCAGGCGACGGTCGCCGCGGGAGAAGGCGGCTTCGAGGAACGAGCTTTCAACGGGATGGACTTTGACTTCGACCGACCGCCGCCGCCTGAGGGCCTTTTTGAGGGCGGCCTGTTTTTCCCGAAGCTCCGCTTCGTCCGCCATGGCCGCCCACTGGAAAGGCGTGTGGGGCTTGGGGATGAACGAGGAGACGCTGAGGTTGATCCTCGGGGTTCCGCCGAGGATTCCCCGGCCGACGTCGAGGATTCTCTCGACCAGATCCGGAATGGCCTCGACATCCTCGGGCGTTTCCGTGGGGAGGCCGATCATGACGTAGAGTTTGAGAAGGCGCCAGCCTTCGCGGAAGGCGTTGGCCGCCGCCTCGAGAATCTCGCCCTCGGTCAGGTTCTTGTTGATGACCCGGCGAAGCCGGTCGGAGCCGGCCTCCGGAACGAGGGTGATGCCCGTCTTGCGGACGCGGTTGATCGCCCGGGCAAGGTCGGAAGAAAGGCTTCCGGGACGAAGAGAAGAAACGGAAAGCGCGACGCGGTCGCCGGCGAGGCTTTCCATCAAGGCGGCGACGACGGGCTCGAGATAGGGATAGTCGCCGACCGAGAGGGCGAACAGGGACGCGTCCTCGTAGCCCGTGGCGGCGAGGCTTTGACAAACCGCGGCGACCACGCCGTCCGGATCCCTGGCCCGGAAGGGGGCATAGAGGCTCGTCGCCTGGCAAAACCGGCATTTCTGCGGACAGCCCCGGGCGACCTCGACGGCGACGCGGTCGAAGACCGACTGGATGTTGGGGACGACGATCTTCGAGGGAAAGGGGGCGTCGTCGAAAGAGCGGAGGACGCGCTTCGTCACGGAAGGCGGAGCCCCGGCCTTGGGCCTGACGGCCAGGAGCGGCGAGCCGGACGGTTGAAAAGTCTCGTACAGCGAGGGGACATAGACCCCCGGCAGGCGGGCGAAATCGGCGAGGATCTCGTCCTTCGCCGCCCCTTTCGACTTCGCCTCGCCGAGCCTGTCGAGAAGCTCGAGAAAGGCCTCTTCGCCGTCACCGATGACGAACAGGTCGAAGATGCCGGCCACGGGTTCGGGATTGAAGGCCGCCGGCCCCCCGGCGATGACGAGGGGAAGCCGGGTCCGGTCTTGCGCCCGGAAGGGCAGCCCGGCCAGGTCGAGCATCGTCAGGACGTTCGAGTCGTTCAGCTCGTAGAGGAGGGAGAAGCCGAGGACGTCGAATTCTCCCAGGGGCGTCTTCGTTTCGATCGAGGGGAGAGGAATTCCGGCCGAGCGGAGGGCCCGCTCGAAGTCGGGCCAGGGGGCGAAGACCCGCTCAGCGAGAATGTCGGGCCTTCGGTTGAGGCGGTCATAGAGGATCTTCTGGCCGAGATAGGACATCCCGATCTCGTAGACGTCGGGAAAAGCGAGGGCGACCCTCAGCCGGACCCGGGAGGGATCCTTTTCGACGGCGTTCCATTCGCCGCCGATGTAGCGGCCCGGCTTTTCCACGCTCCGGAGGAGGTCCTCCCAGAAGCGACCGGAGCCGGGACTAGACATAGGCGAATCGCCTCATCTGGATGTTGACGACGAGCCCGACGGCGACATAGGTCGTCAGGAGGGAGGATCCGCCGTAGCTCAGGAGCGGGATCGGAATCCCCGTCACCGGCAGAAGCCCGACGATCATCAGGACGTTGATGAGAAATTGAAAGGTCAGGAGCGAGGAGGCCATGAAGGTGATGTACGATCCCGCCCGGTCGCGGGTTTTTCCTACGGAGCGGAACATCCGGGCGAGAAGAAGAAAATAGAGGACAAAGACGGCGAACACGCCGGCGAAGCCGAACTCCTCGCCGAGGACGGCGAAAATGAAATCCGTGTGGCGCGCCGGAAGGAAGCGGAGCCGGCTCTGGGTGCCTTTCATGAATCCCTTCCCAGTCGTCCCCCCCGAACCGATGGCGATTTTCGACTGGAGGACATGATAACCGGCCCCGCGAGGGTCTTGGCCGGGATTGACCAGGGTTTCCAGCCGCTTTTTCTGGTAATCCTTCAGGAAAAAATTCCAGCCCAGGAATCCCCCAACGACGGCGACGACGAGGAAGAGGGCGATCATCCGGCGGTTCAGGCCGGCCAGGATGAGAGCCCCGGCGAGGAGGGGGAAAAAGCAAAAGGCCGTCCCGAAATCGGGCTGGAAGGCGATGACGGCCATCGGCAATCCGGCCAGAAGAACGGCCAGAGCGCCGAAGGCGAAGTTGGCGAAGGCCGCCCGGTATTCCGAAAAAAGGCGGGCCAAGATGAGAAGGACGGCGACCTTGGCGACTTCGGATGGCTGTCCGCCCAGGAAGGCCAGCCGGAGCCAACTCCGCGCCCCCGAGGTCACCCGGCCGAAAGCCAGAAGGCCGACGAGGACGAGGAGGGCCAATCCGTAGAGGTAAGGCGCGATCTCGATCCAGAATTTGTAATCGACGGCCACCGTCAGGAAGAAGAAGCCCAGAGCGATGACCATCCAGAGGACCTGCTTCCAGGCAAAGCCGCCGCCCGTGTAAAACGTGGCGCTGTAGATGAGGACGACGCCGACGACGGTATTGAGGAGGAGGAGGGCGGTCAGGGCCCAATCCATCTCCCGGAGGTGAAGCCTATCGATCATGCTTGGCCTTGGACAGTCCGAAGATTTGGCCGGCCACCGGGGCCGCCGTCGCCCCCCCCATGCCGCCGAACTCGATAAGAACGGTCACGACGATCCGGGGATCGTCCCGGGGGGCGAAGCCCGTGAACCAGGAGTGCGTCTTGACCGACCTTCCGCTTGCGGCGAGCCGTTCCGCCGTCTCGCGGCCGATCGTCTGGGTCGAACCGGTTTTTCCGCAGATGTCGAATCCCTCGATCCGGGCCCCTTGTCCCGTTCCGCCGTCGTTGACCGAGCGCCACATCCCGCCGACGATCGTTTCGAAGGTTTCCCGGGGGACGAGGCCCAGGGGGCCTGAGGAGGGAGCTGCCACGTTGGCCTCGGAGGTGAAGTGCGGCCGGATCCTCCGTCCCCGGTTGGCCAGGGCCGCGGTCATGACCGCGATTTGCAACGGTGTCGCCTGCAGGGGACCTTGGCCGATGGCGACCGAAATCGTCTCGCCCGGATACCAGGGCTGGCCCGTCGTTTCTTTCTTCCAGGCCGAAGTCGGGACAAGGCCCGCTTTTTCTCCGGGGATTTCGATCCCCGTCATCCCGCCCAGGCCGAGCATCTCGGCATAGCGGGCGATCGTGTCCACGCTCAGCCGGTTTCCGACATTGTAAAAATAGATATTGCACGAGTTCTTGATCGCGTCGGACAGGGCCAGGTTTCCGTGCCCGCCCTCCAACCAGCACCGGAACGGACGGTCGTAGAAGAGGGCCGACCCGCCGCAGAAAAAGGACGTCCCGGCCGTGATCGTCCCCGTCTCCAAACCGGCCAGGGCCATGGTCGGCTTGAAAATCGAGCCGGGTGAGTAAAGGCCCTGGATGGCCCGGTCAAGGAGGGGATTGTCCGGGTTGGCGATCAGGCCTTGCCATTCCTCGGGCGTGAAGCGGTTGATGAACCGGTTCGGGTCGTAGGTCGGCGAGCTGGCCAGGACGAGGATCTCGCCGTTCCGCGGGTCGAGAACGACGACCGCGCCCTCCCGTCCGGCCAGAAGCTCTTCGGCCTTGGCCTGGAGGTCGTAATCGACCGTCAAGGCGAGCTTCGGGCGGGGGCGCGGCTCGATCCGTTGGATTTCCTCACGAATCCGCCCTTGGCTGTCGACGACCTCGAGGAGGGTGCCGTCGACTCCCGCCAGGCGCGTCTCGTAAGCCGCCTCGATCCCGGTTTTCCCGACCATGTCCCCCAGGCGCCGGTCCCGGAAGCCCGACCTGAGCTCCTCCGGAGTCACCTCCTGCATGTATCCCAGGATGTGGGCGGCCAACGACCCGAACGGATAATTGCGGCGAGGCTCGGTCTCGATGACGAGCTCGGGAAGCTCGTTCCGCCGGCCTTCGATCCGCGAGACCTCTTCCAGGGTGAGCTTGTCCTTGACGACGATCGGCCGGAAGGCCGGAAGGGATTTGTACTTCTCGATCCGTTCCCGGATGACGGACTCGTCGATTTCGAGGAGAGCCGCGGCGGCCCGGACCGAGGCGTCGAAGTCCTTGGCGTTTTCCCTGATGAACGACGCCTTGAAGGAGGCCTGGTTGTCGGCCAGGACGACGGCCCCGCCCCGGTCGGTGAGGACGCCGCGGGGCGAGGGAATGACGGATTCCCGGATCCGGTTGGCCTCGGCGAGGGCGAAGTATTTCCGGTAATCGAGGATTTGGATTTTCCAGTAGAAAAGCGCCGCGGCGAGGAAGAGGAGGGCGACGACGCGAAAAACCCACAAAGCCCGTCTGTGGAGGAGGGACAGATCCTCGTAGATGGGGCTATCTTTCATGGCGGATCTTGACCTTCCGGATGAGCTTTTCCACCGACGCGGCGACGACGGCGTTGACCGCGGGCTGGACGAGCAGGAGGCCTCCGCTCCACGGGCCCGGCCGGCCAAAGACGAGGACCGTCAGGCCCGCCCACAAGGCCAGTTCCGCCGCGGCGAGAAGAACGAAGAAAACGAGGAGCCGGGTCACGGCCAGGACGTTGATCTTGCGGGAGATGAATCCGGCCAAGAAACCCGTCGTCGTCAGGGCGATCCCAGCGATCCCGAAGAGGCCGAGGGAAAACGTGTCGGCGACCAACCCGGCGACGGCCCCGGCGACGGCCCCGGCGGCTTCCCCCCGGAGAAGGCCGATAAGGAGAACGGCGACGACGAAAGGGTTGAAAATCTCGCCGGCCAGGGGATGGATTCGGACGAGAAGCGTCAAAAGGAGAAAGGCGGCGAGAATCCCCGCTCCGATTTCGAGGACGCGCCGCACCCTAATCCTCCCCGCCCGCGCGCCGGCCGGTCAGGACGGCCACGACCCGGAGCTCCGGAAAATCAAAGAAGGGGGCGACGCCGATGCGCTTGAAAAGGGAGGTGTCCGTCCCCACGGACAGGATCCTTCCGACGCGCAGCTCCGGAGGGAAGATCTTGTCGAAGCCCGAGGTCACGAGGATCTCGGATTCCTGGACGGCGTCGTTCGTCGCGGCGACATACTTCATCCAGCACCGCCCGCTTTTCCCGTCGCCGGAGAGGATCCCCAGAACGCGGCTGCCCTCGGTGAGGACGCTGACCGCGCTGCCGTCGTCGGTAATGAGCTGGACCGTCGCCTCGCCCCGGCCGAGCGGGGGCACGACCCGGCCGACGACGTGCCCCAGGGAATCGAGAACGGGCATGTTCGGCTCGATTCCAGCCGCCGAGCCGCGGTCGATGACGATCGATTTGTAGGGATTGGCGACATCGAGGCCGACGACCGAGGCCAAAACGAAGGACCGTCCCAGCGACCCGAGGAAAGCCGCGGAAGCCTCTCGCTCGGCGAACCGGCCGAAAGCCTCCCGGAGAAGGGCGTTCTCCTGACGGAGCCGGTAGACCTCCTCCTGAAGGGTTTGATTACGCTCGGCAACGTGGCGGAGGTCGACGTATCCCGACCACAGGTCTCCGAGTCCCCGGAACACCGCCTGGACGGCCCGCTGGACGGGGGCCAGGATGGCGAAGGCCGTTCTTTCGAAAAGGCTCGGCGCATCGCCGATGGGGACCTGGAGGGAAAGGAGGACGAGCTGGGCGAAGAGAAGTCCGGCCAGGAGGAGGGCGTTTTGACGTTTCTTCAGGAATCGGGCCATGCCCTCTCTCGACCCGTTTACAAGACGGCGATTTTTTTGAGCAGGTCGAGATCGTCGAGCATTTTTCCGGCCCCCAAGACGACCGTCGTCAGCGGGTCCTCGGTGATGAAGACGGGCAATTGGGTCTCTTCCCGGATCCGCTTGTCGAGATTCTTGAGGAGGGCTCCTCCTCCGGTGAGGATAATCCCCCGGTCAATGATGTCGGCCGACAGCTCGGGCGGGGTTTTCTCCAAGGCGATCCGGACGGCGTTGACGATCGCGGCTACGACGTCCTCAAGGGATTCCCGGATTTCCTGGTCGTCGATGACGATCGTCTTGGGGATGCCTTCGCGGAGATCCCGCCCCTTGATCTCCATCGTCAGCGGCTCATCGAGGGGGTAAGCCGATCCGATCTGGACCTTGACGAGCTCGGCTGAGCGTTCCCCGATGAGGAGATTGTACTTCTTCTTGAGAAACTGGATGATGGCTTCATCCATTTCATTGCCGGCGACGCGGATAGAATGGTTGAAGACGATCCCGTTGAGGGAGATGACGGCGATGTCCGTCGTCCCCCCTCCGATGTCGACGACCATGTTCCCCGTCGGCTCGGAAATCGGGAGGTCGGCCCCGATGGCCGCGGACATAGGCTGTTCGATGAGATAGACCTCGGTCGCCTTGGCCCGCATGGCCACGTCCTTGACGGCCCGCCGTTCGACTTGGGTGATCCCCGTCGGGATGCCGATAACGATCCGCGGCCGGAGGAGGAAGCCACGGTTGTTCGTCGCTTTCTTGATGAAAAAATCGAGCATCTTCTCGGCGATCTCGAAATCGGCGATGACGCCGTCGCGCATCGGCTTGATAGCCAGGGCGTTCGACGGCGTCTTGCCCAGCATCGCCTTGGCCCGTCCGCCGACGGCCTCGACCTTGCCCGTCTGCCTGTTGACGACGACGATCGACGGCTCCTGGATGATGATCCCCTTGCCTTTCATGAAGACGAGGGTGTTGGCCGTTCCCAAGTCGATGGCCAGGTCGCAAAAGAGCCTGTTCTTGATCCAGCGTGAAACGCTCATCCGTCTTCGTTTCCGTACGAAATTCCGCGGATATTTAAACACAATTTCCCGGCCGGCGCAAATCAGGGGGCCTTCACCTTGACTTGGATCGGGGAATCAAGATAAATAAAGGCATCCCGACCGGTCGAAAGGAGTCACGGATGAGTCACCAGCCTTACGTTCCCGAAAAGACGACGATGAGGGAGTTCACCCTCCGGGCCCTCCTCATCGGCCTCGTCCTGACGGTCATCCTCGGCGCGGCCAACGCCTACCTCGGCCTCCGGGCGGGGATGACAATCGCGGCGACGTATCCCGCGGCGGTCATCGGCATGGCCGTCCTCAAGATCATGCGGGGCTCGATTCTCGAGGAGAACATGGCCCGGACCGTCGGCTCGATCGGCGAATCCGTGGCCGCCGGAGCGATCTTCACGATTCCCGGCTTCCTCATCGCCGGCGTCTGGGCGAAATTCAACACCGTCGACGCCTATCTCAAAACTTCGGCCTTGCTCTTTGTCGGCGGCCTCCTGGGGATTATGTTCGTGACGTTCCTTCGGCGGGTCATGGTCACCGATCCCGACCTCGGCTTTCCCGAATCCGTGGCCGCGGCCGAAATCCACAAGGCCGGCCAGAAGGGCAGCGCCGGGGCCAAGCATCTTTTCATGGCCATGGGGACCGGCGCTTTTCTCTACGCCCTCGGCGTCATCCAGCTCTACGCGGCCTCGAAGGAAATCATCCTCCGGATCGGGAAGATCGGAGCGAGTTTCGTCCGCCTCGGCACGGAGAAAACGTCGCCGGTGGTGGACGCCGGCGGGACCGTGGCCGTCGCCGGGCCGGGCATCTATCCGGCCTATCTCGGCGTCGGGTACATCATCGGACCGCGCCTGGCCTCGCTTAACTTCGCCGGAGGCGTTCTCGCCTGGGGATTGTTCGCTCCCCTGTTCATGTTCTTCCTCGGCCCCCAGCTCATCGACAAGTTCTACGGGCCCGGCGTGGCCGCGGCCGACGTGGCCTGGTCCGACCTCGTGACCAATATCTGGAAGTTCATCATCCGCCCCATCGCCGTGGGCGGCATGCTCGTCGGGGCCGGATACACCCTCTACCGGATGCGCAAGAACCTGGCCGCGGGAATGAAGCGCTCGTTCAGCGACGTCCGCAAAGCCGCCGGCCAGGTCGAAGTCGTCTCCCGGATCGAGAAAGACCTGAACATCAAGGTCGTCATGGGCGGGCTGGCCATCACCTTCGTCCTGATGATTCTCGTCTATAAAGTCTTCGCCGGAGCGTTCCTCCCGGCCCTCGTCGCCGCCGTGGTCATGGGTCTGGCCGGATTCTTCTTCGCCGCCGTCTCGGGCAACCTCGTCGGGACGATCGGTTCGTCCAACAACCCGATCTCGGGCCTGACCCTCTCGACCTTGATCATCGCCGCCCTCCTCATGGTCGTCGTCGGCGCCTCGGGAGCGAGCGGCGTCGCCGCCGTCCTCGGCGTGGCCGCGGTCGTCTGCGTCTCCTCGGCCGTGGCCGGCGAGATGCTCCAGGACCTGAAAGTCGGCCATATCCTCGGCGGAACGCCGTACAAGATGCAGATCGGCAACGTCTTCGGCATTCTCGTCGCCTCCCTTCTCCTCTACTTCCCGCTGATGGTCCTCATCGGAGCCTTCGAGCTCGGCAGCAAGGACCTGTCCGCCCCCCAGGCCGGCCTCATGGCCGCCCTGGCCCAGGGCATCGTGGGAGGGGAAATGGCCTGGCCGTTGATCATCGTCGGGATGCTGATGGGCTTCGCCTTCATCCTCGTCCAGGTCCGCTCGCCGATGCTCGTCGCCGTGGGGATGTACCTCCCCCTCGAGACGACCTTCGCTATTTTCTGCGGCGGGATGATCAAGGGCCTCTTCGACCGGTTCGCCAAGAAGCGCAATTTCAACGCCGCCCAAAAGGCGCGGGCGGAGAATGTCGGCATCCTCGTCGCGGCCGGCCTCATCGCCGGAGAAGGTTTGACGGCCCTCCTCCGGGCGCTCTGGAAGTTCCTTTTCCTCCAAGGGATCCTCGGAAAAGACACCCCCGTTCTCTTCAAGGGGCCGAAATATTTCGGCGGCGTCGATCTCTACTGGGGCGGCCTCGTCGTTCTGGCCTTGATCGCTTATTACATGATCGCCGTCCCGCTCCGGGACGCCGGGGCGGCCGACGAGCCTCCTCCGCCGAGCGCGGTCATTTAGGCCCGGCGCGCCGGAGGATCGAAAAAAGCGGAGGGAAGGGTGTCGAAATCCAGCTCTTCGTAGGTCCGCTCGATCCTCACGGCGAGCCGGGCGATCTCTTCCAAGACGGCGGCGGGGATAACGACGACCGCTCTTGTCGCCGTGTCTTCGTAGAGATTCCGATGCATGGCCGGGGGATCGGATTCTCCGAACCAGAGACGGGCCTCCCACGAGCGGGCGTTGAAACGGCCGACGGCGGAGAGGTCCCCCCCCAGGCCGATCGCCCGGCCGGCCTCGACGGCGGCGATCGTCCCATGGTTGGAGAAAGTCCGAGCGGCGAGATTGGCGTAGGTTCCTAGAAATTCCCCTCCGAAAACGACGGCCCGAACCGATAGCGACAAATTTTCGAGCCGGGAGTCGACGAAATCCTGAAGAAGATAAGGACCGCCGGAGGCGGCGGCCGCTTCGACCGCCCGAACGTCGCGGACGATCCCGAATCCCCGTCCTCCCCTTCCCGACCGCCGCTTGAGGACGGCGACGCCGCGGCGGCCGATGAAGCCGTCGATATCGCCCCGCTCGAGGGGGATTGTCTCGGGCATGGGCACGAGGCGGCGGAGAAGTTGATATTGGACCCACTTGTCTTCCAGCCTGAGGGCCGGATGCCAGGCCGCCGGAAAAGGGCCTCTTCCGTCCATCCAGAATTTGAAGGCTTTGAGGGCCGGCAGGAAGGGAAGGGATTCGAGATAGGCCGGAAAAGAGCGGCCGTAAATCCGGAGGCTCGCGGTTTCGATCCGTTCGAAAATCCCGGACGGACGGCCGAAACGGAGACGGTGGATCCGGTCGATTTCCTCCGCCCCGCCCGGAAGGCCGACATTGACCTCGGCGACCCAGGGCTTCCCGTCCGGGTCAATCAGAAAATCGATCCCGAGATACATCTCTTTTCTTTTACCGTATTGAACAGGAGGCGTCAATCTTAGTAGAATGAATTCATGGCCGTCCGTCCCATCCTGAAGCTCGGGCATCCGATATTGGCCCGGAGGTCCGAGGCGATCGGAGATATCACGTCCGATGTCGTCTCCTTCAGCAAGGACATGATCCAGACGATGCACGCCGCGCCGGGAATCGGTCTTTCGGCCCCCCAGATCGGCGAGAACATCCGGCTCATCACCGTCGACCTTTCCACCGGAGCGCGGAAAGAGGACCTCATCGTCCTTTTCAATCCCGAGATCGTCCGGGAGGAGGGATCGGTCGCCCGCGAGGAAGGCTGCCTTTCCGTGCCCGAAATCTATGAAAACGTCACCCGGCCGCAAAAAATCACGCTCAAGGGGCTGGATATCGAAGGCCGGGAGCGCTTCTTCGAGGCCGAAAACCTCCTGGCCCGCGTTTTTTGCCACGAAATCGACCACCTCAACGGCCGGCTCTTCGTCGATTACCTCTCTCCCCTGAAGCGCAACTTAATCAGGAGAAAATTCCGCAAGCTCTACCCCCCGCCCAAGGCTTGATCCATGCGCCTCGCTTTCTTCGGCAGCCCCGACACGGCCCTTCCCTCCTTCCGGGCGCTTCTCGAGGCGGGCCATGAGGTCGTTCTGGCCGTCACCCAGCCCGACCGGCCCGCCGGCAGGGGGCGGCGGGTCGCCGCCTGTCCGGTCAAAGAATTCGCCCTGAAGCGAGGCATCCCCGTCGTTCAGCCGGAACGTATCCGCAAGGACCCGGAGGTCGTCGATCGGCTTTCCCGGGCGAAGGTCGACCTCCAGGTCGTCGTCGCCTACGGACAGATCATCCCCAACGCGGTGATCGACCTTCCGCCCCTGAAAACGGTCAACGTTCACTTTTCCCTGCTTCCCAAGTACCGCGGCGCTTCGCCCGTCGCCTGGGCGATCTTAAACGGCGAAATGAAAACGGGCATCTCGATCTTCCGCTTGAACGAGCGAATGGATGAGGGCGACGTCTACGCCGCCGTCGAAACGGAAATCCTGCCCGGGGAAACGGCCGGCGAACTCGAAGCCAGGCTCGCCGACCTCGGCGCGGGATTTCTCGTCGAGACGCTGGCCAGGATCGCGGGGCTCTCCCCCTCCCCCCAGGACCATCGTTTGGCCTCCCTCGCCCCCAAGCTCCACAAGGAGAACGGACGAATCGACTGGTCGAAGAACGACGAGGCCGTCGACCGCCATGTCCGGGCGATGACCCCCTGGCCGTCGGCCTTCACTTTTCTCCATGGAGAGCGCCTAATCGTCACCCGGGGGGAGACGGGCGGCTCGGGAGATCCCGCCCTGCTCCGGGGAACGGTCTTGGCGGCCGCCAAGCTTGGATTGGAGGTCGCCTGCGGAGGGGGGACGGCCTACCGCATCACCCGGCTCAAGGCCGAAGGCCGGCGGGAGATGGAAGCGGCGGAGTACGTCCGAAGCGGAAAAATCCGCCCCGGCGAAAGAATGGGTTGAGTCCGCGAAAGCGGCCTATTCCTCGAGGATATAAAGGTAGGGATTAACGGCCTTGTCGTTCACCCGGACTTCGTAGTGAAGATGGGGGCCGATCGATTTCCCCGTGCTGCCGACCTCGCCGATGATATCGCCCCGCCTGACTTTGCTGCCGACCCGCGTCAGGACCTTGCTGAGGTGGCCGTAGATCGTCGTCTTTCCGTTCCCATGGAGAATCCGGACGTGATTCCCCAGAAAACGGCGGTCGAAATTGACGGCGATGACGACCCCGTCGGCGGTCGCCACGACGGGGCTTCCGTAGGCGGCGACGATGTCCAGGCCGTAGTGGAAGGTCTGGAGACCCGTGAACGGATCAGGCCTCCAGCCGAAGCCGCTCGACGGCCATCCACGGACCGGCCAGATGGACGGCATGGCCGCAAGCTCGGCGGCTTTGTTTTCGGCCCACCGGGTCAGGGTATCAAAATTCCTTCCGATATCCTCCGCCCTCTGTTGGACGTTTTGGAGTTCGGCCGGCGTGATCGGCGGGGGGGCCGCCATCGTCATTTGGCCCGAGGACGAGCCGCCGACGTATCCGGCGCTCGGCAGCAGGTCGGCGGACTTGATTCCGGCCATGATGTTGAGCTTGCTGGCTTTGTCCCCCAGGACTTTAAGCTGGTTCTCGAGAACCCCGACCGAGCTCTGGTAGGAGGCGATCTCCTGCTTCTGCCTCTCGTTCTGGGCCCGGAGCATTTTGACGTCATGCCCGCTCAGGCGAAGCCGGATATAGTCGGCCGTGACCGCCGAAAAGACAAGGACGAATAAAACGGCCGCCGCCTTGGCCGCTTTGACCGTCCACCTGGAGAAAGAGACCGTCCGGGAACACGTCTTGTTGTGGGGAATGATGATCAGCGAAAGGTGCTTTCTAGCCATACTCATCCGCGCTTGACGTCCCTTGATTACCACAGGCCCGAATTTCCTGTCAAGCGGGAATTTTTTCCAGCCGTCGAACGCTTTGATAGATTTCGTTGAAAGAAAGGGGCGTGTCGCGGCGACTTGACCGTCCTCTTACCCCGGCCCCGGGGAACCAGTCCCGTCGGTTCCCCCCCTCGTGCGTAAGCGCTTCCAAGACTTTGACTTCATTGATACTCACCCCACCTTCCTCCCCTTCAACTAGGGGAGGCCCCGAAACA
>Ga0163210_1000098_pt1 | contig 28818 bp, 27 predicted proteins | sample Kivu_220m_FD_113536 | JGI IMG/M metagenome (GOLD analysis project Ga0163210, IMG submission 113536) | Freshwater microbial communities from Lake Kivu, Western Province, Rwanda to study Microbial Dark Matter (Phase II) - Kivu_220m | ecosystem: Environmental > Aquatic > Freshwater > Lake ...
ATAGTGCATCCGAGAGAAGTAATAAAACCGGTAATTAAAGAGTCAGCAGCTTCGGTTATATTTATACACAACCACCCCAGCGGTGACCCGGAACCTTCAACGGATGATATTGAGATAACCAATAGATTATGTAAATCCTGCAGTATTATGGGAATAAGCGTCCTCGATCATATTATTGTTGCAGAAGGCGGATATTTTAGTTTTAAAAAGAAAGAATTGATGTGAATATTATAGTAAATAAAATCTCTGACCAGTAAATAAGAATGTTTTTAAACATAATAAAGGAATGAAAAAATTTAGGTGAAATTGCACTTTGCTCTCTGGCAGGTATAATGATAGGTAAGGTAAATAAGTCTGAAAGAAAATCAAATTGGCAATATATTTATAAAAGAAAACAGGCTTAAGGACAACGGGTTTTTCATCCCGTTTTATGCCTTGAGCGAAGCGAAAGGAATGGGTATAAATATGATATTATTAGCTAAAAATGTTAACAAAACAGTAAACAAACCAAATATGACGATTATCTATCTATGGAAAATTTCACTGAGTTAATATTATATATTTATGTTACTGATAATATAGAGAAAAAAATTCTTGATGTATTTAAATTTGACTTTGGTATTAAAAAAATAGCTTAGAAGAAATATATTTTCATTTAAAAAAATAAGCTTTTTATAACTAGATTGGTAAGACATTCTATTAAAGAAATTTGTGGTATAATAAGATAGAATATCAAATAGACAGGTGAGGATGTAAAAATAAATGAAAGCAATAGACATGACACCAATTATAAAAAAGTATCAGGGTTACTTTGTAGCATTGAGCTATGATAGAAAAAAGGTATTAGGTAAAGGTCATACCCCCGAAGAAGCACTCAAAGAAGCAAATAAGAAGGGATACAAAGACCCAATACTGACAAAGATTCCTAATGAAAACAGGAGTTATCTACTGTGAAGCAGATAAAATTTCCATATTTGAAGTATATTGTAACACCACCAACTCAAAAGCCACCCCAATATATCTATCGACCCGTTATTCCTGTAAAATTATTTTTAGATAAGAAGGCAGTAACATTTGATGCACTGGTTGATTCCGGAGCAGATGAATGCACTTTTCCTGCATGGATTGCAAAAATGTTAGGACACAATGTCTATAAAGGGGAACAGAAAATTTTTTCAGGCATTGGTGGATCAGTGTTAGCATATCTCCATAAAACACATATAGCATTGGATGGAATTGAATTTGCGTCAGATGTGTATTACTCACATGAATGGGATGATATGCCGTTTGGTCTTTTAGGCCAGGCTGGTTTCTTTTATCATTTTGATATTCATTTCAACTATATGGGAAAAGAAATCTTATTAGAATACCATTCTTAAGTTTTGCATAAAATATCAAAACTTAGCTTTCCTACTACTATAAGTCTAGTCATCTCTCTTCTTGTCATGTGGTATAGTTCCTCTCTTGTATTCATAGGTGTCATTTTCGCTAAATAACTTTGAGGTGACAATATCACTGAACAACACAAGTATCTGAAAAACAGTAGTTATCGTTTAATTGACTTATTCTATGATTTCTATTAATATATCCAATTGTCTAACACAGGATTATCCTCATCGAGGGCCCATAGCTCAGTTGGTTAGAGCAGCGCACTCATAATGCGGAGGTCCCAGGTTCAAGTCCTGGTGGGCCCACCATTTATTTTCAAAAAAGAAATACTCACTTGATATCATCTAGTATATTTGGACGTTTTTCGGAAGAACTGACTCGTTCAAATCTGGTTTTCATTAAATCGAGTAGTGTGGAAGAAGTGGGATCTACGTTGTTTAATACTGCCAGGTAAACACTGATCCAATCTGCAAGGAAGATACCAGAAAATCCTTTTATAGCGTCATTTGAACCTTCCAGTATAATTTCTTCAAAGTTAATTCTTTTTTCTAACAGAATTCCCTTGAGTATTTCCACTCTTCTCAAAGTTTCTTCTTTTGAGTCTTTATCGGTAATAAAAATTACAAAAAATTTATTTCTTAACTCGTGTTTCATCCCCCATGCAGCTATTTCATCATGATCCAGCTCAGGTATAGTATTAAGATGTGCAAAGTTATTGCTGTTAAGACAAATCTGGCTTTTTAGCCTGTATCCTACTGTTCCGGTAAGCATACTGCTTCCATATATAATTGGGATATTGCCAAACAAATTAACAGCAGTTCTTTTAGCGATGTTTTTATTTGTTCTTACATCGGGGCTCAGTTCCTTTGATAATCCGTATAAAGCGTTTTCAACCTCATTCCAGTCAATTCCCAGAAGACGTTCTTTTCTGTCACTGCAGATATCAACAGCACCCGCTTTGTTTAATATATTCAAAACGAAAACATAGATGTAGCCTACTGCCATTCTTGATATGATATCTGATTCGTATTCAATGAGTCTTATATCTTTATTATCGCTGGCTATTTTTTTCAGTTTGCCACCGGTAGTAATAGCAACCACATCGGCATCTAATTTAAGGGCTTTATTTGCTGCTTCGAGTATTTCAATCGAATTTCCACTGTGAGTTACAGCAACCACCAGTGTGTCCTTATTTACCCAGGAAGGCATGGTAGATCTTGAACAAAGAAAAACAGGAATATTTACCCTGTCTATCTCTATTGAATTTATCAGCCTGTATACTACATTGGATGAGCTGCCTACTCCCAGAATAATTGCATTTTTAAACTTTTTATCGAATGATAATTTTTCTCTACGGATGATGTTTTCTGCTGCTTTAAATTGTCCGGGGAAATCATAAAGAACCTTTATCATTTTTTCCGGTATACTTTCGAGAATCATTTTCTCATTGTCCAGTACGCCCAATTGTCCTCCTTTGGGAAATGGTGTAACTAACATAAAGAATTTCTTTTTATTTCAGAATAAATATTATAATATTTATTCTAATAATACAATTTTATCGAGTCAAAATGATCCTTAAAGAGCTTGCTTTATCTCTGGATAAGATTTTTAATAGGAATCTGGCTCTAAGCTGGGATAAGGCAGGCCTGCAGATTGGAAATCTCGAGAGTGATATAAATAAAATCCTTATAGCTCTAGATATAACCAGAGATGTGGTAGATGAAGCAGTCAATCTTAACTCTGATTTAATACTTGCCCATCATCCATTAATATTTAACTCTCTTGATACTATTCTAAGTTCGAAAGCTGGTGAAAAAGAAATACTGGCGCTGATAGAAAATAGGGTAGCTGTTTACTGTGCTCATACCAATTATGACTTGATGACAGGGGGATTAAATGATTTTGTTGCCAGTACTCTGGATTTAACCGGTACAGAAATAATTGAAGAACAATATGAACAGTGGTATAAATTTGTTGTTTTTGTACCAAAAGAAGCAGAGGAAAAAATTAGAAAAGTTATCTGTCAGCATGGTGGGGGCAAATGGCAAAATTATTCATGCTGTACTTTTAATATAGAAGGGAAAGGTACTTTTATTACACAGGAAGGTTCAAAACCTTATATAGGTGAACTTGGCTGTGTGAATTATGTTGATGAGGTAAGAATAGAGTGCATTGTAAATGAAAGAAACCTGAGTGACCTGATTGATGCAACCATAAAGGCACATCCTTATGAGGAAGCAGCATATGATGTGTATAAGATTGAGAATAGGTTTAAGGATGCCGGGATTGGAAGATTGGGGAAATTGAAAGAGCCAGAGTCTTTTGGAGATTTTACAAGGAAGATTAAAAACAGGCTGGGAATTGATGGTTTTAAGTGGCTGTGTAAAAAAGATATAAAGGTGAATAGTAAAAAAATCAGGAAAGTAGCAGTGGTATGCGGGAGCGGTAATTCTATTGCCCGGAGATTGGCAGATATTGATTGTGACATGGTTATAGTGGGCGAGATTGGTTATCATAATGCCTTACAGATCATAGAAAGCGGTAAAATAATTGTTGCAATAGGTCATGGCAGCAGTGAAAAGCTGGCTATTACCGATATGTGTAATAAACTGGAAGATTTTTTCCAGAAACAGAAAATTAAAATTGATATATTAAAAAGCAGGTTGGGCTATAAATCCTGGAGGTATCAAGTTGACTGATTTAAAGTTTAATGTGATAGATCTGGTGGAATTGCAGTTAATAGAAAATGCAATTTCTGCAAGGTCGGCTGAGATAGAAAAGGTTAAAAATAATGAGGAGCTAGTTTCTGCTGAGAAGGAATTTGCTGAAGTTAAGGAAAAGTTTGATAAAATAAATGGTAAATATAATGATTTAGAGAGTAAGCGTAAGAAACTTGAAGATACTGTTGAAATGCAGAATGAAAAGATTAAAAATGATGAGAATAAATTGTTCAGCGGCACCATTACAAGCGCAAAGGAACTGGAAAATTACCAGATTGAAGTAAAAATATTAAGACAAAAAATTTCAGAAACGGAAGACCAAATCCTGGAAATTATGATTGAAATGGAAGAAATGTCAGAAAAGGTAAAGCAGGCTAAAGCCGAGAAAGACAGGGTAGAGGCAAATATTAACAGGATAAAAAACGAGATGAATGAAAAGCTAGAGGTTTTAAAAAATATCATTGAAGGATTAAAAAAGAGAAGGGATGATGTTATTCTAAAGATACCTGATGATTATTTAAAAAAATACAAGGAATTCAAAGGTAAAAAAGGAGGTATCGCCGTTGCAGTACTGAAGGATAATTTCTGCAATGTATGCAATATGCAAATACCGGCAATTGCGGCCGAAAAGATAGAGGATATAGATGAAATTTACAGTTGTCCGATATGTGGCAGGATGGCTGTAATTTACAGAGGTGAAATAGATAGTATAAAAAAGGAACTGGAATCTTAAATGACAGAAGAAAATTATGGTTATTTAAAGATATACTTTGATGGAGGTTCAAGAGGCAACCCCGGTCCTTCAGCAGTTGGTGCTGTAGTGTATGATGATAAAGATAAGAAACTTGAAGAGCTTAGCGCCCATATCGGTGAGTATACCAATAATGTGGCAGAGTACATGGCTCTGGATAAAGTCCTTGATCTGGTAGAAAAATATCACTGCAGGAAAATAATACTTTTTACTGACAGTAAGCTTCTAAATAACCAGATCAAAAAAGTCTGGAAGATAAAAAACACTGCTATTTTAAAAATATACCTGAAAGTATCTGAAAAACTCAGCAAGTACGATATTGTAGATCTCCGGCTTATCTCAAGGAAACATAATATAGAAGCTGACAGGCTTGTAAATCAGGCGCTGGATAAAAGAGAATTAACCTATGAGGGAGAATCAAAGATAAGCTTTGGGAATATAGATGAGTGACAACATAGATAAATAAGACTATATTGATTTTTCGCTGAATATCTGTAATATATAACCGGAGTTAGCCGAGTAGTCGCGCAAGCTTTGCTTGTGAGGAAAGTCCGAGCTCCACAGGGCAGGATGCTGGGTAATACCCAGCGGGACTGGTGTAAAAGCTAATCCCAGCGCTAGTGCAACAGAAAATATACCGCCAGGATTTTATATATCCTGGTAAGGGTGAAATGGTGAGGTAAGAGCTCACCAGCAGTCTGGTGACAGGCTGGCTTGGTAAACCGCATCCGGAGAAAGGCCAAATAGGGAAGTATAAGGTAGCCCGCCTTCTTCCGGGTTAGGCCGCTAGAGGTAAATAGTAATATTTATCCCAGATGGATGACTACTGGTGCTTATGATTAAGCTCATAGGCATTACAGAACTCGGCTTACAGGCTAACTCCAATAATTTTTTGTCTTATAAGCCAGCTAGATAGGGTATATCTCTCAAAAGATTCTTACAGTTTTTACACTGCACAGGCTTAATTGTACAAAATTAATTGTATATAGGGGACCAGCGATTTTTCAATTTATTTTTTCTATTTAGTATAAGAATTATTAAGCTCTATTTCTGCTTGGTTGTTTGTACTGACTCCCGTATAAATAGCAAACTTCAATCTGATTCGTATCCTGTAGCATCTTTTAGTAGAATAACCTTGGGCTACTTAGTATCTTGGAGCCCTGTTTTAGGACTTTTCTAAGGGATTTTTCAGAACTTTAACTTACTTATTACATTCTTTTGTCCGTAAATTTCCGCTGTATTGTGAGGTTGCCTCCTGCTCTAAGGGCAATTATAAATATATCAAAAAGGTAAACACCCACATCAAGAAAAATTCTTTCCTTCGCTTATACTTTGTTCAGTAATCTAAAATCAATATTTAACCAACCATTTGTATAATAGCCTTTGTGAATTGTGCTACAAAACTGACAAGTATAATAAGGTCCATTAGGATCTACTGTATTTAAATATTTCTTATATTTAAAAGGGTAATTAGTGGTAAATAATCCATTAGCCTTTACCGAAAATTTAAACATCTCATTATCACATTTCTCACAGATATAACTAACGCCATCTTTTTTTCTATCTTTTTTGCCAACTAAATTATGCAGCAGGTCCTAAAACAAAATCTCTTGGCATATGCCTTTGATAATAAAGATAAACATTATAATACATATAAGAAATATAGTTTAAATAGACAGATGGTGCCCCTACTTTTAGCCCTGTATTATATTCCTGAGCAAAAGCCCATTGCTCTGTAATATATTTATTATGTTTGCTCCGATAATCCCAATAGGTAGTATGGTTAAACTCATGAGAAAGTGTGCAAGCAATTTCCATTTCAAACGGCATTTCATTAAATTCTCGCTTTGATAAATCCATGTATATCACAGAGCCATATGCAGCACCAAGAGCATTTAACAAAGGCCTTTCTTCAATTCTATTGACTGAAGCGTATTGATTATAAACTTCAGGATCTTTTTGAGCTAATATATTTAAAGCCTGAGCAATAAGATTATAATAAGCTTCACTCCCCACAATCTTGGGATCCTTGCCCTGCGTGGTAGCTGCAGTTCCAGTATTTTCAACTGTTACAGTGCCGGCTTGTATGCCATACTTAGCACAAATATTTGCAAATTCTGTTGAATTGACAAAGTTTGAAAATACAAATTCTCTTGAAGAGCCGCCATTTAATAAGCCCATCCAGTTATTATAACCACCAGTGTCAGCTGGTCTGTCAAAAAAGGCTCTATACATTATTGTTAAGAACTGGTCGTTATTTAAATTTCTATTTTTTAATTCTTCGCTAAATACAAATCCATATGCTGCCTGTCCGCCTGTTACTTTCCCGGATATCAAATTATTAACCCAATTATCAAATCCTGCAGGATCAGGGCTTCTGTCCAGGCAGGTTTGATAAAGCCTTGTTACAAAACTGGATACATCAGATGTTTGATCAGCAAAAACAATTGATGGAAAAGTAAGAGTCAGTATAAAGGCCAGAAGAAAAACTGTAGTAAAAATTTTAATTTTCTTATTTTTAAACATCTACTTCTCCCTATATTTATAATAAAATGAATTCTCGCAAATTGTTTTTAACTTAGATAACATAGGTTCAAATTTTTGAGTTTAAATCAATAAACTCTAACTTAATATACTGCATTTAGTCTAATATATTAATTATTTTTTATCAAACTGTATTATCATTAAAAGTTTTTTGATACCCAACCCTAATTCGCGAAATATTTATCGTGCCTACCCCGTCGGTTTTGGGTTGAAAGTTTGTAGAGATTTAATACCCCCTGGCTACATTCGAGGTTTGCTCTTAACCTTTTTAACTCTATACAGCTAATAAAAACTTTATCTCTTTTTTATTGAATATTGCGCATATTAGAATATAATTATTTTTCATATAGATATATTAGAAATAGGCAAATAACATTTGTGGTCTATATAAGCTTATATAAAAATAAAATAGAAAAAAGAAGTGTGATTATGAAAGGCAAAATAAAATATTTTTTTGTTTTGGCTTTGGCTGTATTTGTTTTTGTATCAATTCTTCCAGTTTTTAATGTATCAAAACCATTATTTGCAGATTCCACTTCAGATGTAAATGCCTTTGTAACAAGATTTTATCAGCAGTGCCTTGACAGGCAGCCTGATGCAGACGGTCTTGCTGGCTGGGTAAATGCATTGCTAAATCACTCCATTTCAGGAGCAACGGTTGCCAATGGTTTCATCAACAGTATAGAATTTGTAAATAAAAATCTCTCAAATGATGCTTACCTCCAGGTTATGTATAGGGCATTTTTTGATAGAGGGCCGGATCCGCAGGGATACAGCGACTGGATGAGGCAGCTAAATGCCGGAAATTCAAGGCAGTATGTCCTTGCCGGTTTTGTTAATTCAACAGAGTTCAGGAATTTCTGTGCAAAATTTGGAATTGACAGCGGCTCGCTTAACTGTGGTTCAGGAGCCAATGTTAGCAGCTCAACTGCTGCAAGCACCGGCGGGGTGGTTCCGATTTTTGCTTTCCATAGCGTTATGCCTGGTTCAGGTTATGAATATGAAATTTCGACAGGGCTGTTAAACGAATTATGCTCCCTTTTAAAGCAAAGAGGCTATCAGACAATATCATTCCAGGATTTATTTGCTGCAGTAAATGGCGGTAAAGCACTTCCTCTGAAACCGGTAATTCTGACAACTGATGACGGATACCAAAGCGTATACCAGTATGCCTTTCCTATAGTTCAAAGTTATGGTTTCAAAATGACTTTATTTATAACCACAGGTTTAATAGGTTCATCTGATGGAGACAGGAGAACCAATTTATTTGATGCAGGCAGCTACCCAACCCGTGCAATGCTGATATGGCCTGAAGTTGCTGCCATGGCAGCAGCCGGCTTCGAAATTCAAAGCCATGGAACAGATCATAGCAGACTGGGAAGCATGAGCTATGATCAGGTTTTAGCGCAGCTCCAGGCTTCCAAGGCGGCAATACAAGGTTCAGTTGGCGGAGTTTGTAATGTTGTAGCGTGGCCGTTTAATTCATTTTCTGCAGCAAGCGTTAGCGCGCTAACTGCAGCTGGTTACGGAGCTGGAGTTGCTTATTCTGACGGTGCATTAAATACCAGAGCTATAAACTGGGGAGCAATCCAAAGAATTCCAGTTCAGGCAAGCACTTCAACTGGTTTGCTTGCAAGTTATTTGCCATAAAGTCAATAATTTAAGAAAAAGCAAATAAAAATACTAGGCAGTTTGATGCAATAGATTTTATTGCAAGTCTTGCAAGCCATATTCCCAATAATATTGAAAAAATTTCCTTGTTCCTTCTTCCCCTGTAAGATATCTTCTGCAGCATTTTTTCAACCTGTCTCTTAAATATTTCATCATTTTCCTTAGCCCAGTGCACTCTCTTTTTCTTTCTGTAGATGATACCTGCTAAGCCGGCCATAATTAACCACTTCCTTTTTTATCTTTACATGAATTTTTAACAAATTTTTTAAAAATACCATATTTTCAAGCATATGAAAAATTTAAGAAGTAGAACAGGGTTAAATTTAAGGTTTTTTTATTTTTTATGACCTGTTATCTTAGTAGTTAATGAATATACAGATGTCTCATTATTGAAAGATATATTTTTCATAGCCAGGTGTAATTTATATTATAATTAATATTATTGATTGCAATTATTAATGCAATTTTGGATATAATATAAAATATTTAACTATTTAAGGAATGTATAAACTATTAAAGAGGAGGTTTTTTAATGGCGACAAATTCAATTAGAATAAACGTAGACTCACAGAAAATTATTGAAAACTTTAAAGTTAACTGGATAACAATAGCAATAGTCGTGCTTGCAGTTTTGATTATTATTTTAATAGTCAGAGCTGTTTCCAGAAGATTGAGAACACTTATAGAAAAGAAAATTGGCAAGGAGAAAATTGAGATCAAAAAAAGGACTTTTACATTCAACAGTGTGCTTTCAAATCTGATTATTGTTCTCAGCGTTTTTATAGGGATACTGATAATAGCTGAGCAGATCGGAATAAGCATTTTACCTATTATTACTGGTGCGGGCATTATTGGAATAATTTTCGGGCTCGGAGCGCAGAGCCTGATCAAAGATTTGATAAACGGGTCTTTCATACTGTTTGAACAGTGGTATCAGGTCAACGATATTATTACTGTGGGTGTTATATCGGGTACTGTTGAAAGATTCAGTTTAAGGACTACAGTTGTTCGGGATTTGGAAGGAGTTTTACACTACATCCCCAATTCTGAAATCAAGGTTTTGAGCAACAAGACAACCGAGTGGGCACGTGCGGTTGTTGATGTTGGTGTTCATTACAAGGAAAGCACTGATAAAGTTGTAGAAGTATTAAACCTGGTTTTTGATGAAATAATGACGGATGCAAAGTATGGACCATGTATCATTGAAAGGCCTGAAATCCTTGGTGATGGGGGAGTAAGTGAGCTTGGTGATTCTGCAGTTGTATTCAAGATAATATGCAAGGTAAAACCACCCAATCAGTGGACAATAGCAAGGCAGTTAAGGAAAAGAATAAAAGACAAATTTGATGAAGTTGGTATTGAGATACCATACCCGTGCAGAAATTTGTATATGAGAAATGATGGTTAATGTTTTCTTATCCTTTTTCCTTAATCTATTTATCCCAAGTCTTTGAGATTTATAAGTTGTTTAAATTAAAGTTCTATCGGAGTACTAGATATAATACTTATTAAAATCTTAACCACATCTTTCGAATATTTTTAGTTTATAACTCGGCAGCTGTCACAATCAATAAAGCTAAATCTCACTAACTTTGATTATTAATAATTGTTCATAGTATGGTAGTATAATGTAGTAAATATAAATATTTTATAATTTTAAAAAGAGGGAAAAATATGAGCAAGTATTTGATTGAAGTTAATTGTTAAAACAGGGAAAAGAAATGAAAACTTCTTTTTCTGATGGAGAACAGGAACCAGCTGGAGAAGCCCTAAACGAACTACAGAGCAGAAGGCTAGTAGCCCCTTCCCTGGAGAATTTTTTAAGGACAAGTTTTAGAAGATTATTAACAAGAGAGAAAGAGCTTGTACTTGAAGCCAGAATTCCTTCACTTGAGGAATTAAATGAGAAGTTTGAGGATATTAAGGAATTCGGGCTTTATCTTCATATTCCTTTTTGTGAACAAATATGTTTTTACTGCCCTTATAACAAAGAGATTTATAAACCTGAAACAGCGCAAGTCTATACCAATGCTGTCAAAAGGGAAATTGACTTCTATTCTGACGTGGTTGGTGATAAGCCTGTTACTTCCTTTTATATTGGTGGAGGAACCCCTACAACAATGCTGTATAGCGGCATTGAAGAGATACTGGATCATATCTTTGCTATCTTTAATATGCAATGTGAGATTCACATGGAAAGCCATCCTAATCATTTAACATCAGAAAATCTCAATGCTATTATTGATATGGGTGTTAAGCATCTTAGTATGGGAGTGGAGGCACTACAAGACAAACATCTAAAGACGCTGGGTAGACCATATACAGCAGAAAAAGCAAAGGCTGCAGTAGAACATGCTGTTAACATGGACTTTGAATGTGTCAATGTAGACTTAATGTTTGCATTGCCAAACCAAACTTATAACGAGGTAGAGCAAGCAGGTCAAGCTTTGGTTGATATGGGTGTTGATCAAATAGCAGCTTACCCGCTCTTTAGATTCCCATATACTAAAATGGGGGGAAATTCTCAAGTAGGCAATTACAATATATCTACGGTATTTAAAAGACGAAAAATGCTTAGAATCTTAGAGAATATTTTTTATGATGCTGGCTTTGAGAGAACTTCTGTCTGGGCATTCACAAAAAAAGAAGTCCCAAAATACTGTTCTGTAACAGTACCTCTTTATGTTGGTCTTGGTGCCAGTGGTGGAACATATCTAAAGGATATTTTTTATCTAAATACTTTCAATGTTTCTGAATATATCAATGCGATTGAGAATGAAATTATGCCAATTGCCTTATCACTTAATCTCTCAGAAAGCATGCAGATGGCATGGTGGCTTTACTGGAGAGTCTATGAAACCAAGTTTAAGAGAAGTGATTTTGAAAAAAGATTTGGAAAAAATTTTAATGAAATTTATGGAAAATACATAAAGTTGTTTTCCTTTTTTGGCTTAATAAAAAAAGATGGTGGAGACCAAATAGTTCTTACAGATAGAGGGGCATATTGGCTACATTCAATCGAGGATCTATTTTCAATAAATTATATAAGCAAATTATGGGGAACTTCAAAGCAAGAGCCCTGGCCTAAAAGGGTAGATCTGTAACAGATTTAGAAAGATGAAATAGAAGCATTTTGTGAACATGTAGATAGAATAGATCAGATACGCGGTATATTTTTTTATTTTCATACACCCTATTATGGATATGATGATTTATATATAGAAGCTCCCGAAAGAAATGAAATTTTACTCAGGTTATTAGATTTTAAAAAGAAATACAAAATATTAAACTCACGAGCAGGTATAAAATCAGCAATAAAAAATGATTGGAAGCGACCTTTAGATATTTGTCGTGTTTATGAAAACGAGGATGTGTATGAATGTTGCAGATTTTCTGGAGATGCCGAACTATGTAAAAATTGTGGATATTTGAGTTATGCTGAAATAGATCAGACATTAAAATTAAAGCCATCAGCTATTTTCAATGCATTAAAATATTTTTAGTTTCGACTTAGAGGAGCAATTCTCCAAGAAAACTGCACTCTATCGTTTTTAGGACTTTTAGATGATTAATATTAAATTTTTAGTTTTTTATACTAAATAAATCGAGATTATATTTTTTCAGAAAATAAGTTTTTAAAAAATATTAATTTATTATCTTATCGCAATTAAAAAACGGGAAACTGTAAATTTAAAATTAAGGAGCTATCCAAAAAGATAGCCCCTTTCCTTTTTATCAGAATATGTCAGGAAAAAATTGAAAGTGGAATGATTTGGAGTTCGAGATTTTTTATTTTTAAATTGCCTGTTTATAAAATATAATATATAAAAGAGTTACGGGTAGATTAATAGATTTTAAACATTATTATAGTATTCAGGAATATAAGAAGGGGGTTCAGAATGGCTGAGAACAAGAAGGATAAAAGCCCAATAGAAAGCTTTGGTGATATGGTAAAAGAATTTGGGGAAGCAATCAGTAAAATTTTCAGCGATCCCGAACTGAAGAAAAAAGCAAAGGAATTTGCAAAAAGCGCTGAAGAATCTGCAAAGGCTTTTGGGAAAAGGTTTAAGGATGAAGGAGTAAAAGACAAATTTAAGGATTTTGGAAAAGCTGCCCGGAATTTTGGGGAGAGTGTATCTGATTATTTTAAAGATGATAAAGAAAAAGAAGAGGATATTAACCAAAAAGAATTTGAATGGGAAAAAAAATTAGATGAAAAAATGAAAAATTTCGGAGAAAAAACAGAAAAAGCAGGAAAGGAATTTGGCAGGAAGATAGAAGAAGTCGGGGATAAAGTAGATCATTACTTTAAGGGTACAAGAGGCGGGCGGATAACCGGCTACAGCTTTGCTATTATGTGGAGTGTTATATTCTTTGTATTTTTTAATTTTTACCAGTCATATATAGCTTACTATCATTATGACGGTATCTGGCATAGATACCCCCTCCTGACGGAAAGCTTCAGTCAATGGCTGCCTATTGTATCGGTAGCGCTGGTTGCATCTATGATTGGGAGTATCTTATTGATTATCTATGATGGTTATTTCTTCCGTCAGATTATCCGCATTGTTCTTAATTTGTTTGGACTGACAGCTATTATTTCGCTGCTCACTGTATTCCCGTTTGATTTTACAGTATTCCCGAGAGATTTAACCGGTATTCTCAATCCAGTTGTCATTACAGTTCTAATATTAATTATTATTGGAATAGGAATAGAGACCATGGTGAGATTAATAAAATTAATTGTTAATGCAGCAGGGAGCCCTTAGAAGCAGAAGCTTTAAAGAAATAAAGCGGGAAGTTCTATATAAAGATTGAAAAAAGAATAAATCCAGTAAGTGGATTACTTATTCTGCCATAAAAACTCTATACAAGAGCAGATATTTAGAAAAAAAATAATGAATAATAAGACCAGGGTCAGTGTCGTAAAATGTAAAAGCTACAATAAAAAAAATTTAAAGGAAGCTATTAACAGATGCGTCGGTCTTATAGGCGGTTTTAAAGAATTTTTAAATCTCCACAGTAAAATCGTAATAAAACCAAACTTACTTTTACCAGCTTCACCGGAGAGGGCAATAACCACCCACCCTTTATTTATAGAAGCTGTAATTGAAAATATTATTGATATTACAGGCAGTAGCAAAAATATTATAATTGCTGACAGTTTTGGTCCTGCAGTTCCATATAACAGGACTGGCATGGAAAAGGTTTACAGCACCACAGGTATTTTAAATGTTGCGAAAAGAACAGGATGTAGATTGAATTATTCTACTGAATATGAATATTTATCCAATAAAGAAGGTCGGATTTTAAAGAGAATAGAAGTTATAAAACCAATAATTAAGGCTGATGTAATAATCAATCTTCCTAAATTTAAAACCCATAATTTGACGGTTATAACCGGGGCAATAAAGAATATGTTCGGCATCATTCCCGGATTTACTAAAGTAGGGTACCATCTGAGATTTGATGGCTTTGAAAAATTTTCAGAGATGCTTCTGGATATAGTATTTTCTGTTAAACCTGCTTTAAATATTATGGATGGAATTTTAGGAATAGAAGGAGAGGGGCCGGGCAGGAGTGGAACTCCCAGGGAGGTGGGTCTGGTTTTAGCCAGTGACGATCCTATTTCAATGGATATTGTTATGAGCAAGATAATGAACATTGACCAGAGGTTAAATCCTTTTTTAGAAGTTTTAAAAAAATGGAAGATTAAGTCCTATACAGATAATAATGTTGAAATATTGGGAGAGAGGCTATCTGACATTATAATTTATGATTTTAAGCATCCCAAAAATATTGGCCAAAAAAGGATTATTGAAAGCAATTTTTTAAATACTTATATTCTGCCATTTATAAGAAGCTCGTTAAATCCATATATGTATATTGACTATAATAAATGTAGTTTATGTATGACCTGCCAGAATATCTGTCCGCAGAACTCGATCTCATCAAGTAATAACAAAATCAAGTTTAATCACAGGACCTGTATCAGATGCTTTTGCTGCAGCGAAATGTGTCTGGAGGGAGCTATTGGCATTAAATATTCGTTTCTGGGGAATCTGATTTTTAAAAGGCTAGGGATGGCAGGTAAATTGAGCAAAAAAAGAAAAGCACAAGATGCCCGGTAAAAGTGTTTAATTTATAAATATTATTAGAAAAATATTTTTATTAAAAATATATTAAAAATAATTTTTATAATATGTATAATAGACATAGTATTTAAGAAAGTTTTTGTTTTAGACCACAGGAGGATTTTATGTGTAATAGCGGATCATCAGGAACCATAAAGGGTGTTTTTATAGGATTTACCCTGGGATTTGTAGTAGGGGCAGTTACAGCACTATTTTTGACTACTAAAACTGGTGAAGAGTTAAGGGCAGATATAAAAAGAATAGCAAAAGATATAGGAAGTAAAGTTGAAGAGAAAGCTAGCAAGATTAAGAACATAACCAGGGAAAAATATAATGAGATCGTAAATAGTGTTGTTTTAAGCTACAAAAAGATAAAAGACCTTACCGAAAAAGAAATAGAATTCATAAAAAAAGTAATAGCTGAACAAAAAGACGTAACAAAATAATTAAAATTTTCTGTGTTTAGATATTTATGTTTAAGACCTTTATCCTGTAATGAATTTATAGCCTTTATCACTACCGGTATAAGTGAAGGTTGTCTGAGCTTTGTTTTAAATTATCTCTTTTAAAAATCTTTTTTAGTTTTATATATTATTATTATTATTATTATTATTATTATATTAACCTATTATTAGTATTGTAGTTGTATAATATATTATAATTTTATTATTGAAGATCATGTTTTGAATGTTAAAAAATGCCTGATTAGACAGCTGTAATTGACTATAACAAATCAGTATTTTTTGAAAGGATAATAAAATGGTAAGAGTTAAGGAAACATATCCAGTTCTGGGAATGACTTGTGCATCATGTGTGAGAAAAATAGAAACAGTACTTAACAAAACTAAAGGAGTAACTGAAGCGACTGTTAATTTTGCTACAGAAAAGGTAACCATTGAATATGACAATGATAAGCTGAACCTGGATGAAATAAAGAAAATAATAAAAAGTATAGGTTACGAGCTTATTACTTAAATTAGTCCATCTTAGAACAGATAAGAAGGGGGTTATGGACCGGAAAAGCAAACTTACTTTAGAAGAGAGAAAAGAGCTTATAGAAAAAGAGATTCAGAAAAAGCTTCTTCAGAAGTTAGTTGTAGGAGCTTTTCTCGCTATAATAATAATGCTGTCTTCTATGAACCTAATTCCCGGGCTTTCTTTACTTTCAATTAAAATCAGATATATCATTATTTTTATTTTAGCCTGTCCTGTTCAGATATGGGTGGGTTCTCAATTCTATAACGGACTGGTTGTGGTTTTCAAATATAGAACTGCAGATATGAATACCCTGGTTGCCGTAGGAACCTTATCTGCTTTTATTTACAGTACTTTTGTAACATTTTTTCCTGATTTTTTTATAAAATTTGGAATTGAGCCCCATATATACTTTGATACGGCAGCAGTGATTATTGTTTTGATACTTCTTGGAAGGTTTTTCGAAGCAAAGTCAAAAAGCAGGGCTTCAAGCGCAATTAAAAAGCTTTTAAAACTAAGAGCATTAAAAGCAATAGTAATCAGAGATGGAAAAGAAGAAGAGATTGATGTAGATGATGTAGCAGTAGGAGATATTATATTAGTTAAGCCCGGGGAAAAGATACCAGTAGATGGAGCTATAATAGAAGGAGATTCAGCTGTAAATGAATCTATGGCTACAGGGGAGTCAATACCAGTTGATAAAAAATCCGGGGATGAAGTAATTGGGTCCACCATAAATTTAACCGGTTTTTTAAAATTTAGAGCAACCAGAGTTGGGAAGGATACATTTCTCAGTCAGATAATAAGATTGGTAGAGGAAGCACAGGCTTCAAAAGCTCCCATACAGAGACTGGCAGACAGGGTTGCAAGTTATTTTGTGCCTGTGGTTATCTTAATAGCTTTAGTCACTTTTACTGTGTGGCTTATATGGGGACCAAAACCTTCCATAACTTTTGCTCTGGTCAATTTTGTTTCAGTACTTATTATTGCCTGTCCCTGTGCTCTGGGACTTGCCACGCCTACAGCAATAATTGTTGGCACAGGCAGGGGTGCAGAAAATGGAATTTTAATAAAAGATGCCCCAAGTCTTGAACTTGCTCACAGATTGAATATCATTGTATTTGATAAAACTGGTACATTAACCAGGGGTGAACCGGAAGTAAGTGAGATAATTGTTAAAAAGGGCAGTTTAATAAACACATCTGAACAGTTGCTATATATAGCGGCAAGTTCAGAACTGTATTCTGAACACCCTCTTGGTAAGGCAATAGTAAAAAAAGCCAGGGATTCTGGTTTGAAATTAAAAGAGCCGCAAGAATTCATATCCATAGCCGGTAAGGGTATAAGAGCGAAAGTGGATGACAGAGAGATTCTTAAAGGAAACTTAAAATTGATGATGGAAAATAAGGTTCCGTTGGGCAATCTGGAGAAAGAAGAACAAAAGCTTTCAGAAATGGGACTTACCCCTGTATTTGTCTCAGTTGATAATAAACCTGCAGGTATTATAGCTTTTGCTGATGCTCTAAAAAACAATGCTAAGGATGTTGTTTTGAGATTAAAAAAATTAGGACTGGAAGTGGCAATGCTTACCGGTGATAGTAGAAACACGGCTCTGGCTATTGGCAGGAGAGCAGGGATTGATAAAGTCATTTCGGAAGTATTACCCGGAAAAAAATCAGAGGAAATTAAAAAACTTCAGAAAGAGAAAAAAATTGTGGCTATGGTCGGAGATGGTATAAATGATGCACCTGCATTGGCGCAGTCAGATATAGGTATTGCCATTGGAACTGGAACCGATGTTGCTATGGAATCGAGTCAGATTACATTAATTAAGGGAGACTTATATGGAGTTCTCAAGGCAATAATACTTTCAAGAAATACTGTAAGAATTATAAGGCAGAATCTATTCTGGGCATTTTTTTATAATATAATATTGATCCCGGTTGCTGCAGGAGTACTTTATCCGTTTTTTGGAATACTTGTAAGTCCGATATTTGCTGCAGCAGCTATGACTTTTAGCAGTATTTCTGTGGTCAGCAATTCATTAAGACTCAGAAGATTATCATTAAAATAGAAAATTGGGATCTATTACAAATAAAGGGGAAAAAATTGTAATAATTGGATCTATTTCTGCGGGCACTTCTACAGCAGCTAAAATTAGAAGAAAAAGTGAGAATGCAGAAATCGTTATATATCTGACATTAGAAATTTCTTAGTCTGTATGTGGGAACCTTCACAAATTGTAAAACTACAAGTCCACCTATAAGGAAAAACAAAGTGCTTAGAAGAGCTATTCTCTGGCTTTTGGTAATAAAGGATATTACACCAAATGCAGTAGGGCCTATAATCGCGGATACCTTGCCGCTTATGGAATAAAAGCCGAAAAATTCAGCCTCACTATCCCTGGGTATGAGAAAGGTCATAAGACTTCTACTTGCTATCAGAGTTGATCCCGTAGAGATAGCAGCTAATATCCAGCATATATAAAAAACTGCTCTTATATTAATAAAAGCGGTTATCAGAAGTATTATTATAATCCACATAATTAAAGTTATAGTAATGGTTACTTTTGGACCTATCTTATCGGTTAGCCAGCCAAAGAAAAAAGAGCTTATAATAGTGGGTATATGTCCTAATATAAAAAGCATGGTTATTTCGAGCAACCCAAAATTTAGGGTATTTTTAGCGTATATGGCTGCATAAAGAGCCAGAACAGAGAAAGCATTACTGAAAAGAAAATATGAAATTAAGAATTTTGTAAGATTCATATGCTTTTTTATATTCTTTAAAGTATTTGCCAGTTTTTTAAATCCATACGAAATATAAGAGGTGCTGATTTTTACGGTTTTAATAGCCGGTGAATCCTTAAGTAGTATAAAAGATGGTAATGAAAATATTAAAAAGAAGATACAGGTGATAAGAAAGGTAATTCTAATATTTAATAAATTTGACGGTTCCAGCCCTCCCTTTACAAAAGGATAGATTAAAATTAAAATTAAAAGACCTCCCAGATAGCCTATTGAAAAGCCGAAACCGGATATAATCCCGGTATTTTTTTTTGACGATAGCTGGGGTAAAAATGAATTATAAAACTCCATTGAAGTCTGGTAAAAAACATTGGAAATAATAAATAAAATTACAGCCTGGGCAACCATTCCTTTTTTTAAGAAGAATAGAAGAAAGCTGAAAAAAATACAGGCCAGAGTAAGAAAAGTCAAAAATTTATTCTTGGATCTTGAGGTATCTGCAATTGCGCCAAATATAGGTGCCAGGAAGGATACGATTATCATAGAAACACCGCTGGCAATTCCCCACATCAAGTCTCCAAAATTTTGGGAATAAATTTCCGGGGATACTATTATACTTGTAAAATAAACCGGAAAAATTATGGTAATTATCACCACCGCAAATGAAGTATTGGCAAGGTCATATAGAGCCCATGATATAACCGGAGGCCTGAAAAGTGTTCTAATATTGTCTTTAAGAGCATTCCTCATCATATAAATAATTGTTTGCAATATTTAAAATTCAAACTTATTATCTTAAAAAAGTCATAATTTTGCTATGAAAATTAAAAAGTAAACTCTGATATGTTTTTAGATAATTGATTTGCAGGAAGATGAGCCTGAACAGAGCTTGTATGAATAGTTGCAAATAAATTGCCCGGGTAATATCATTATAATCATATTAAGAATTAATTTAAAAAATTAGGAAAATTAATGAAGGTCTCAAATTTAACCTGGAAAATTGGCGGGGAAGCTGGTTTTGGAATATTATCCACTGGAAAAATTTTTTCAAAGATCTTTGCCAAAAAGGGATATTCTGTTATTGATAACAACGAATATTCTTCCCTGATAAGAGGCGGGCATAATACTTATACCATCCGGATAAGCTCTAATGAAATTTTCTCTACCAATAAGGATATAAATATTTTGGTCGCGTTGAATGAGGAGACTATCAGACTTCATCAGGAAGAAGTAACATATGGAGGATATATTGTTTATGATGAAAATGATTGCAATATTGTGGATTTTAAAAAGGCGAGGAAAGATATTAATTATGTTATGGTACCTTTTTCTAAAATAATTTCAGAATTAGGAGCTCCTAAAGTTATGGTAAATAATGTTTCATTGGGAGTATCAGTTGCTCTAATTAATTATGACCTGGAAATACTTAAAAATGTAATAAAAGATATCTTTGGCAGGAAAGGGTCTGAAATTGTTAATTTGAATATTAAATCATCTGAATTAGGGTATAAATATATAAAAGAAAAATTGAAAATAAATATTTATGAACTGGAAATAGTAAAGCCGGTAAGTAAAATGCTGGTAACAGGCAATGATGCGGTTTTTTTAGGAGCGGTAAGATCTGGTTGTAAATTTTATGCTGCTTATCCTATGACTCCTTCTTCTTCAATACTCCACCTGTTTGCTTCTATAGAGGACGATTATAATATTGTAACCAAACACGCCGAGGATGAAATGGCGGTGATCAATATGGCAATTGGCGCCTCTTTTGCGGGTGCAAGGGCAATGGTTGCTACATCGGGCGGCGGCTTTTCTCTCATGAATGAAGGAATAAGCAGCGCTGCCATGACTGAAACTCCTATTGTTATTGTATTATGCCAGAGGCCTGCTCCTGCCACCGGTCTGCCTACATGGACAGAACAGGGAGATATGTTATTTGCGGTTCACTCGTCTCATGGCGAATTTTTAAGGGTAGTAATAGCACCTGGTGATCCTGAAGAATGTTTTTACCTTACGGGTGAGGCATTTAATCTTGCCGACAAATATCAAATTCCGGTAATTATAATGCTGGATAAATATTTATCCGAAAGTCATTTTTCGTATGAAAAATTTGATTTTAAAAATATAACAGTGGACAGGGGCAAATTGTTAAGTAAAAGCAAAGATATAGATGGAGAATACAGGCGTTATTTTAATACTGACGATGGCATCTCTCCCAGAGTTGTAGCCGGAATAGAAGGTGGAATTCATATAGCTAACAGTAATGAACATAATGAGGATGGATATTCTGAAGAAAGTGCTCACAATAGGAAGATTATGGTAGATAAAAGGTTTAGAAAAATAAAGAAGTTGATTGAAGAAATTCCTCCTCCCAAAATTTATGGTCCTATAGATGCTGAAATTACTATCTGGAGTTGGGGTTCTTGCAAGGGTCCTATTCTTGAAGCTATGAATATATTGAATCAGAAGGAAAAAAAAGTAAATTTGATTCACTTTACCTATTTGTATCCGTTTGACAGCGAATCTATTGAGGGAATTATTGGGGAAAGCAATAAAAATGTAGTAGTAGAGAATAACAAGACTTCACAACTGGCAAAAATTATAATGATGAATACTGGTTACAAGATAAAAAATAAAATATTAAAATATAGTGGAAGGCAGTTTCTACCTGAGGAAATTATTAGTGGAATTGAAAAAATAGAATAGAAGTTTAAATTATTTATATTAAATGAATATTACTATTACAATAAATGGTAATGGATAAGACTAAAAGCAAATCTTCAAAAGAAAGTTATAATTTAAAACCCGGTGATTTCAACACTGAAAGAAAACCCACATGGTGTCCTGGATGTGGAAATTACGGGATTTGGAATTCACTTAAGAAAACATTTGTAAAGCTTTATCTGATGCCACATGAAATCCTAATTGTCTATGGCATTGGCTGCTCGGGTAATGGTGCTAATTTTATAAAAACTTATGCGTTTCATGCTATGCATGGAAGGGCGCTTCCGGTAGCTACAGGGGCAAAACTTGCAAATCATAAGTTGAATGTAATGATTATAGGCGGAGATGGTGATGGGGTCGGTATTGGTGGGAACCACTTTATGCATACATGCAGAAGAAATATTAATATGACTTATCTCTTGCATAATAATAAAGTTTACGGGCTTACTACTGGCCAGACTGCTCCGACAAGTGATAAAGGTTTTAAAACTAAATCAACACCATCGGGAGTGCTGGAGAAACCGGTCAACCCGGTTTTGCTGGCTCTGGCATCCGGAGCAACATATGTTGCAAGAGGTTTTTCAGGAGATACCAGTCATCTTTCAGAAGTAATAAGAAAGGCTATAAAGCATAAAGGCTTTTCTTTTATAGATGTCCTGCAGCCATGTGTAACATTCAACAAACAAAATACATATGACTTTTATAGAGAGAAGATATATAAGCTGGATGAACTTAAAAGTTATGATAAAAGTGACCTGAATGAAGCAATTAAAAGATCCATGGAAGAGGAAAAAATACCTATAGGAATTTTCTATCAGGTGGAAAGACCATTATATGAGGATGGACTGAAGCAAATAGAAAGAAAACCGCTGGTTGATCATATTATAACAGATATAGACATTAACAGACTGCTGAATAATTATTATTAATAAATTACTGCTGCCTTGCTATGCTATACGAGAATTTGTATATTAATAACAGCAATCCGGGTAAACATAGAGAATTTAAAATAGTTGCTATAGGTTTTTTATCCAGGTATTTACCTTTTTTAATAAAATTAATTTTTAAATAAATTTTTACTTAAATTTGTGATAAAATCTTAAATATTTATAATTCTGAATTTTGATAGGAATAATATTAATTTACTTTTAAGGAGGATGTTTTGTCTATAGACCCAGTAGCTTTCAGTATATTTGGATTAGAGATAAGATGGTATGGCATAATAACTGCGCTGGCACTGATTATAGGTTTTACTGTTGCTTATTTTACAGCCAGGTACAGAGTCAAGAGAGAAGAAGAAATATTAAATTTCGCGCCATTTGCAGTGATATCTTCAATTCTTTTAGCCAGGCTGGTTCATGTCATGGTGAACTGGTCTTATTACAGCGCGCACCCGATTTATATTTTTGCATTCAGGAAAGGTGGGCTTGCCATACATGGAGTCATCCTGGGGGGAATTTTAGCTCTTATTATATTTTGTAAAGTAAGAAAGCTTGATTTCTGGTTATGGGCTGATATAGCTGCTTCCAGCCTGATACTCGGGCAGGCTATAGGAAGATGGGGCAACTTTTTTAATCAAGAAGCTTTCGGAAGACCGACAAATCTTCCCTGGGCTATTTATATAAACCCTGCTAACAGGCCTTATGATTACGCAAGTTATGAATATTTTCACCCCACTTTTTTATATGAATCGATAGCAAACCTCCTGTTGTTTGCCCTTCTTATGTTAATGCACAGATTTTATAAAAACAAACCTGATAGAATTCCATATGGATTGATACTCTGTGTGTATCTGGGAGTATATTCGGTTTACAGGACGTTTATCGAATCTTACCGTATAGACAGCGCCTTCTGGGGTCCGGTTAAGGTAGTATATATAATAAATTTCATTACCATAATTGCGGCGTTTGTTATAGCCTATCATGTAATTAAAAAGTTTAAGGAAAAAAAGCAGCTATAATTTTTAAAAGCATTTGGTTTATCTTTTACTGTATATACAGCCGCAATAATTTTGACGGTACAGGTTTAATTCTTTGCTTAACTGGATGGTTTTTTTAAAACCATCCATTTTTTTAAAGTCGGCCTGGTAAAAATTAATTCCCTTTTTAGAAGCAAGTTCCAGTCCCAGAGAATTTATAATTTTATAGTTTTTATGTGGACTTATAGTTAGTGTGGTTCCAAATAAATCAAAACCCTGCTTTTTTGCTGTATCAGCAGTTTTATCCAGACGCATCCTGAAGCATAGGCTGCATCTGCTGCCGCCTTCGGGTTCATCTTTTAAATCTCTGGTTAATCTGAACCATTTTTTTACTTCATATTTTCCAACCGCCAGTGGGATGGAATATTTTTTCGAGATCATTTTTACACACTTAAGTCTTTTGATATATTCTTCTTCCGGATGAATATTTGGATTATAATAAAAAAAAGTTATATCAAAGTCCTGTTTTAACAGAAAATAAGGATAAAGGGCACAGGTTCCACAGCAAATATGGAGCAAGATTTTTGATTTTGTAGTTGAATATTTTAACATTTTACCTATAATTTTAAGTCTGTTTTGCTAATTTTATTTTCTTCAGGTATATTAATAAAAACATTTAAAAGTATCAAAGGTCTTTTTATGAATTATAATTTTTTAAAGATAGAAAAACCAGGAAGGCTTGAAGACATAGATCTCCTCTTTGGCCGTGGTTTGAAAATTTCCAGCTCTGTAGAAAAGGCAGTGGAAAGAATATTAAAGGAAGTTGAAGCAAACGGAGACAGGGCAATCTTGAAGTTTTGCAAAAAATTTGACCGGTTTGATGCTAAAGATATTAATAATATTAAGGTTAAGAGTAAAGAAATTGAACTGACTTCAAGAAAAGTAAAGAAAACATTTCCAGATCTGGTCGAGGCATTGGAGGTAAGTTACAGAAATATAAAAGAATATCACAATGCCCAGTTTAAAAAAGAGGCAGGTTCATGGACCATAAAGCCTGGTAATGGCAAAGAGGTTGGACAAATCTTGCTTCCCCTGGAAAGAGTTGGCATTTATATCCCGGGCGGAAGATATATTTATCCTTCCTCAGTAATTATGACCGTAGTTCCGGCAATGGTGGCAGGAGTAAAGGAAATTGTCATATGCACTCCGCCTCAGCCTGACGGTAATCTAAACCAGATTTTGCTATATCTTTGCGGAAGGCTAAAAATTAAGGAAGTTTATAAAATTGGCGGCGCACAGGCAATTGCTGCCCTTACATACGGTACGGAAAGCATTAAAAAAGTGGATAAGATTGCCGGCCCTGGTAATATATATGTTACTACAGCCAAGAAGAAGGTATTTGGTAATGTTGGTATTGATAGCCTGGCTGGCCCGAGTGATGTGGCTATTCTGGCAGATGATTCTTCCAATCCTTCTTTCATTGCTGCTGATATGATTTCACAGGCTGAACATGATCCGGATTCCAGAAGTATATTATTATCCTCCAGTCCGGATATAGCAAAAAAAGTTATTGAAAAAATTTACGGGCATCTGGATAGTCTTTTAAAAGAATATGGGGCGAGGGTGAATATGGAGGTCATTTTAAAATCGCTTAAGAAAAATTGTAAAATTATTTTCATCAAGGAAAAAGATCGGCTAGTTGAGATTTGTAATATTATAGCGCCAGAACACCTGGAGCTAATGGTAAAGGATGCAAAAAAAGTCTTAAAGAAAATAAAAAATGCAGGTGCAATATTTATTGGTGAATACTGTCCTGTGGCAGTCGGTGATTATATAGGGGGTACCAACCATGTTATTCCCACTAATGGAAATACGAGGTTTTCTTCACCACTGAGTGTATATGATTTTTTAAAAAGAAGCAGTGTAACTTTTTACAGCGAGGATGCTCTGCGGAAGGAAAAAAAGTTTATTGAGATATTATCTGAATTTGAAAAATTATTTGCACATCAAAATTCTGTTAGGTTAAGGTTTAAAAACATGAAGGATACAAAATGAATATAAGAATTAAGGAGTGGATTTCCAGATTGCCGGAATATATTCCGGGCAAAACCATAGAAGAAATAAAAGAGCGGTACAATCTGGATAGGGTTTATAAATTAGCATCCAATGAAAACTTATACGGACCACACCCCAGGGTTTTGGAAGAAATCTGTAAGAACCTGGATGATATAAAATATTACCCTGATAGCGAGTGCAGGGAAATAAGGCAGAAGCTTGCCGGAAAGTATAATGTAGATAGTGATACAATAATTATGGGGAACGGCACAGATCAGATTATTGAGATGATCTGTGACAGTTTTATTGGTCCAGGAGAAGGAGTAGTAATTGCTGATCCTACTTTTTTAATTTATGAAAAGTCAGTAGTAAAGTATGGTGGAACAGCAGTTAAAGTTCCCTTAAAGGATTTCAGGCAGGATGTAGAAATGCTGATAGAATCCATAAATGATAAGACTAAAATATTATTCCTGACCAATCCTCACAACCCTACAGGCACCAATATCACTCGTAGGGAATTTGACTATGTTATAGAAAATATTAATAAAGATGTATTACTGGTTGTGGATGAAGCCTACTGGGAATATGTGCCGGAGCAGGAAAAAATTAATACCATAGAATATCTATCCAGGTGCAGTAACCTTATGATATTAAGGACATTTTCAAAGATTTTTGGACTGGCGGGATTAAGAATCGGGTATGGAATAGCTGACAGGTCAATTATTTCCGCATTAAACAAAGTAAGAATTCCATTTAACGTAAATTCAATTGCGCAGAAAGCTGCTGCAGCTGCGCTGGATAATGAATCCTGTATTAATGAAATAAGAGAAAATATAGATAAGGAAAGGAACAGGTTCTATGACATTTTAAATAAAAATGGGATAGGCTTTATTAAATCATATGCAAATTTTATATTGATTAATACTGGTAAAAATAGTGATGAGATTGTAGAAGAACTACTGAAAAATGGGTTTATAGTAAGACCGGGGAAAAATCTGGGAATACCTGGATATATCAGGGTTACTATAGCTTTGCCGGAGATAAATGAAAAATTTTTATCAGTCTTTATAAAAATATTTAACAACCTATATAAAAAGGAAAAGGTATAAGAAAATGGAGACGGTAGTTACCGGTAAGGGAACTGAAGTTAAATTTGGATTGAATCTTCCCACGGTTATAATTGCTGAAAGAATTAATCCTACGGGCAGGAAGTCTTTAGCTGAGGAATTAAAACAGGGCAAATTTGATATTGTAAGAGAAGATGCTATAAAACAAACTGAAGCTGGTGCTCATATAATTGATATTAATGTTGGAGCGGTAGGTGTAGATGAAGTTGAAATGCTGCCTAAAGCAGTTAAGATGGTTATGGAGGTAACTAATCAACCCCTTTGCCTGGATTCTGCAAATCCAAAAGCGCTGGAAGCGGCTCTGGAAGTTTATCCATATAAGGCTCTTATTAATTCAGTTAATGGTGAAGAAAGATCACTGGAAGAAATCTTACCTATGGTAAAAGAGAGTGGAAGCGCGGTAATATGCCTTACAATGGATGAGGATGGAATTCCAGATAATGTTGAAAAAAGATTTGAAATTGCAGAAAAAATAATAAAGAGGGCAGAGTCTATAGGAATAAAGAAAGAAGATCTGGTATTTGACTGTCTGGTTATGCCTAATTCTACAAATTCTAATGCAGGTAGAATTACATTGGAAACTCAAAGAAGAGTTGCAAAGGAGTTCGGGGTATCAATTACAGGGGGATACTCTAATGTTAGTTTTGGAATGCCAGACAGGAATCTACTTAATATTCATTTTATAACTATGGGTATAATCAGTGGTTTATGCGCTCCTATTACTGATCCATTGATAGACAATCTGGCAGAAGCAATAAAAGCAGCAGATTTCCTTGCTGGCAGAGATCCGTATGGTATGAATTACATATCTTTCTATAGAAAATAATCATTTTTTATTTTATAATTAAAACTATTGATTAACAATTAAAAAGGGAGAGATAATGGCAAAGGTTATCGTAAAGAATCTAACAAAAAAATTTGATGATGTAGTTGCTGTTAATAACATGAACAGCACCGTCGAAGACAGGGAATTCACGGTTTTGGTAGGACCGTCAGGTTGTGGAAAAACTACCATGTTGCGTATGGTTGCGGGACTGGAAGAGGTAACGGAAGGTGAAATTTACATCGGAGACAGGTTAGTCAATGGCGTTGCTCCAAAGGACAGGGATATAGCAATGGTTTTCCAGAACTATGCTCTCTACCCTCATTTTAATGTCTATGACAACATGGCATTTGGATTAAGATTGCGAAGAACGCCAAAACGGGAAATTGATAAAATGGTACATGAAGCGGCAAAAATTTTAAAAATTGAAGACCTATTGAAGAGAAAACCCAAACAGCTTTCAGGAGGACAAAGACAGAGAGTTGCTTTGGGAAGGGCAATTGTAAGAAACCCTAAAGTATTTTTAATGGATGAGCCGCTATCAAATCTTGATGCAAAACTTAGAGTCCAGATGAGAACAGAAATTGCAAAACTTCACGAGAGACTTAATGCTACTATAATATATGTAACCCACGACCAGACCGAAGCTATGACCATGGCAGATAAGATAATTATTATGAAAGATGGAATAGTGCAGCAGACTGGTAAACCCCAGGAAGTATATGACTATCCAAATAATATGTTTGTAGCTGGATTTATAGGAAGTCCCGCAATGAACTTCCTGGATGCTACTATAACTGACCGGATGACATTAAAGGGCGGCATATTTGAACTTAACACAACTGATAAGGTTAGGAAAATAATTAAAGACAATAATCTCATAGGAAAAGAAATAGTAATAGGAATCAGACCCGAAGATTTAGAAGATAGTGATTTTGTACATAATATCCCTGCGAATAGTACAATTACTGCAAATGTTGAAGTTACAGAGCCTATGGGTGCAGAGATCTATGTATATATCGATATTGAGGGGGTACTGATAACAGCCCGAGTAAACCCCAGATCCAAAATTAGGAGCGGTGAGAAGGCAACCTTATATGTGGGTATTGAAAAAATACACCTATTTGATAAAGATACAGAGAAATCTTATATATAAATTTATCGAAGTAAGCCGTAAGGCTCGTGCCTAAAGGAAGGAGATATAAGGCTGTCAATCAATGGCGGTAGGGCACCGTTTCAG
>Ga0163210_1000099_pt1 | contig 28657 bp, 25 predicted proteins | sample Kivu_220m_FD_113536 | JGI IMG/M metagenome (GOLD analysis project Ga0163210, IMG submission 113536) | Freshwater microbial communities from Lake Kivu, Western Province, Rwanda to study Microbial Dark Matter (Phase II) - Kivu_220m | ecosystem: Environmental > Aquatic > Freshwater > Lake ...
GGCTCCGCGGGTGGTCGGGGGGAACCGACGGGACTGGTTCCCCGGGGCCGGGGTTAGAGGATGGCCATGTCGCCGCGACACGCCCAACGTCTTCAAGAGCCGGAGTTGCGGCTGTTCTCGTTTATGGACGCAGACGACATATATCTTGAATTGGGCGGCCGGAAGACATAGAATGGCCTTCGGTCGAGCGCAGGAGGTCCGGATGAACGGCCAGCGTCCTTCTCTTTTCGCTCCGGCTCTCATCGGAGGGGCCGTCGCCGGCCTGCTGTCGGCGATCCCCCTCGTCAATTGTCTCTGCTGCCTGTGGGTCATCGGCGGCGGGGCCTTGGCCGCTTTTCTCTGGACGAAAGACCTGCCCGGTCGGCCGACCGCAGGCGAGGGGGCGCTTGTCGGCGCCTTCGCCGGGGTCGTCGCCGCGGTCATCGATTCCCTGATCAGCATCCCCTTCGCCGCCCTGAACGCCACCTTTTTCAGGCGAGTTTTCGAACGTCTATCCAATTACGTCGAGGAGATGCCGTCCGGATGGGAGCAGTGGTTCGACCGGTCCGGCCCCTTCCACATCGGATGGTTCCTCGTCGGCCTCGTCATCGTCTCGGCTCTTTTCGCGGTCCTGGGCGCACTCGGCGGGATTCTCGGCCAATCGCTTTTTGGCCGGAAAACCCCGGCCGCCCCTCCCCAAACGCCTCTTCCTCCCCCCGGCGCTTGATGATAAAACGCCTGAAAACCCAAGTCATCGTCAATCCCGAGTCGGCCAAGGGACGGACGCGGAGGCGCTGGACCATGATCAAGGACGGGATCCGGCACTTTCTCCAGGAATACAAGGTCGAGTTCACGGAAAAGCCCCTCCACGCCATCGAACTCTCCCGGGCGGCCCTCCGTGACGGGGCGGAGCTTGTCATCGGCGTCGGGGGCGACGGGACGATGAACGAGATCGCCAACGGCTTCTACGAGGCCGAGCGCCCCATCAATCCCGAGGCCTCCCTGGGGATCGTTCCTTCCGGGACGGGCTGCGACCTGATCCGCAGCCTCGGGATCCCGGCCGAAATCGATAAAGCCGTGGCCGTCATCGCCGAGGCGGCATCCTCCCCCATCGATGTCGGACGGGTCAGCTTCCGCGACTCCGGCGGGGGGAAAGCGGAACGGCTGTTCCTTAACGTCGCCGATTTCGGCATCGGCGGAGAGGTCGTCCGGATGGTCAACCGCAAGAGGCTCGAGAGGAAGGCCTCGAGCTACGTCCGCTGCCTCGTCTCGACGATGTGGAATTACCGGCCGAAAAGGGTCCGAATCAGGGTCGACGGCCGGGAGTTGCGCCGCGGAGATTATCTCGTCGGAGCCGTGGCCAACGGCCGGATTTTCGGCAAGGGGATGAAAATCGCCCCCTTGGCCCGCCTCGACGACGGCTGGTTCGACGCCGTCTTCGTCCGAGGGATGAAATTCCTCGAATTCTGCACCCAGGGATGGAAGCTCGTCAACGGCTCCCACCTCGGATATCACAAGGTCGAATTCGCCCGGAGCCGGCGGATCGAGGCCGAAGCCGAGGAAGGGGAAGGGCCGGTCCTTCTCGAGCTCGACGGGGAGCAGATCGGCACGCTGCCGGCGGCCTTCGAGATCATCCCCCGCAGCCTCCTCGTCAAGGCTTTCCTTTAGACTTCGCCTTCCGACTCTCGACGCTCCATCCCGGGGCCTTGGGCTTTATTCTCCCCCGGCTTTGCTCACTCGCGGTTCCCCATACCATTTCTCGGGGCGTGTCGCGGCGAAATGGCCATCCTCTAACCCCGGCCCCGGGGAACCAGTCCCGTCGGTTCCCCCCCTCGGCAAAGCCACATCATCTTCTGGCCGTTTCCGACCTGCGAGAGTTCTCTTCGTCGTCCTCCTGTCAGTTTGATTATGGCTACCCCTTCTTTAATAGGATGGAGATAAAGCGGGTCGACAGCCGGTCAGTCGGGAGTCCCGGGCGAAGAGGGGCGGGCGGCGGCGATCGACAGGACGTTGGTGACGACGTGTTTTCCGTCGCTCGTCCAGAAATCGATGATCACCGTCTTACGCCGGCCGCCGCTGGCGGCATAGACCGCTAGGACCCGGTCGATATAGGCCCTCGTTTCGGCATAGGGCGGAATCCCCCGATATTTCTTGACGGCTTCCTGGCCGGCGTTGTAGGCCGCCAAGGTTTTCCTGATCCGGGCCGTCGGGTCGGCCTCGTCGCGGTAGAGGTCTTGAAGAGCCTTGAGGTATTTGACCCCGCCTTCGATGTTTTGCTCGACATCGAAGGGGTCGGTGACCCCGTAGAAGGCCGCGGTCTGGGGCATGAGCTGCATCAGCCCCTGAGCGCCGGCCGTCGAGACGGCCCACCGGTTGTAGGCCGATTCCGCCTGGATCACGGCGTGAACGAGCTTGGGGTCGAGGTTATGGCGTTCGGCGGCGTTCCGGATGGCCGGGTCATAGGTTTCCCGGAGCTTTCCAAGAAAGGCGGCCCGGGCCGGAGAGACGGAAAAAAAGATGAAGATGGCCCCCGCGATAGAGGTCGCCGTCCTTCGCGTCCGGATCCTCATGACCGTCTCATGATCGGACTCTCCGCTCTCGAGGGGAATCCCCTCTGGGGGTGAATCCGGGGGGGAAACCTCATAGGAGTGAACCGATAACGGCCAGGCTCTCCTCGAGGACGCGGTCGAGAGCCTCGACCTCAGGACCTCCGGCCTGGGCGAAATCCGGGCGCCCCCCTCCCCCGCCGCCGATCATCGGCGCGAGACGCTTGATGACCGTACCCGCCGAGATCCGGGAGGTGAGGTCCTTGGTGACTCCGAGGACAAGAAAGGCCTTGTCTTCGCGGACCGAGCCGACGACGACGAGGCCCGAACCGATCTTCGTCTTGAGGGCGTCGACCAAGGCCCTCGCCTCGTCCGGCGAGAGCCCGTCCGCGCGGCGGACGAGGACGGAGACATCCTTGATTCTCCGGATCTCGTCCTCCGGCTTCTCGGAGGCCTTCAAGACGAGCTTCTGACGGAGGGACTTGAGCTCGTGCTCCCGCTCCTGGAGTTCCGCTTGAAGGCGTTCGATCTGAACCGGAAGGTCGCGGCGGGGGATGTTGAGAAGGCGGGACGATTCCTGGAGGAGCCGGTCGGCCTCCTGGACGTGGCGGAGAGCTTCCTCCCCCGTCAAGGCCTCGATCCGCCGCAACCCGGCGGCGATGGACGTCTCGGCGACGATCTTGAACAGCCCGATCTCTCCTGTCGCCGGAGCGTGGGCCCCGCCGCAAAGCTCGAGGCTGTAGTCCCCGACGCCGATCATCCGGACCCGCTCGCCGTATTTTTCGTCGAAAATCGCGGTCGCTCCGGCCTTGAGCCCTTGCTCAAGCGTCGTTTCGACGACGGAGACGGGAAGGTTCTCCCGGATTTTTTCGTTGACGAGGCCTTCGACCCGGGCGATCTCCTCTGGAGAGAGGGGGCTGAAGTGAGTGAAGTCGAAACGGAGCCGATGGGGGGCGACGAGCGAGCCCGATTGCTTGACGTGCCCGCCCAGGACTTCGCGGAGGGCGGCGTGGAGAAGGTGGGTCGCCGTGTGGTTGTCGCGGACGGCCGCCCTTCGGCCCCCGTCGATCGCCGCCTCGACCACGTCTCCCGGACGGAGCTCTCCGGCCAGGATCCGAACCCCGTGGCTGCGGACTTCGGGAACGGGATAGGAAACGCTCTCGACGACGGCCGAGACGTGGGGGTTCTTCAGAAAACCGGTATCTCCGACCTGCCCGCCGGCCTCGGCATAGAAGGGCGTGAGGTCGAGGAAGACTTCCCCGGACTCGCCGGTCCGGAGGATTTCGGCCCTCTGTCCTGCCTTGACGAGGGCCACGACGCGGGCCTCCGGGACGCGGAACGTTTCGTATCCGGCGAAGGCCGTCGGGAGGCCGACGAGCTCTTCATAGACCTTCTTGTCCTTGAGGGAGGCGTCCCCCTTCCACGACCTCCGGGCCCGCGTCTTCTGGCCCTCGAGCTCCTCCCGGAACACCGCCTCGTCAACGGCCAGCCCGATTTCCCCCGCCAGCTCCTGGGTCAAGTCGAGGGGAAAACCGTAGGTGTCATAGAGCCGGAAAGCGGCCTCGCCGTTGAGGACGGTCCGGCCGGCCCGGCGCGCCTCGCCGGCGTACTGGCGGAAGGTCCGCAGGCCCGACGACAGGGTCTGAGCGAATCTCTCCTCCTCGGCGTGGCAAAGGCTGGTGATGAGGGGGAGCGATGTCAGGAGCTCGGGATAGGCGTCCTTCATGGTGTCGGCCACGGTCCCCATGAGGGTGTAGACGAACGGCTTCTCCAGACCGACCTTGTTTCCGTGGCGGAAGGCTCGCCGGATGAGACGGCGGAGGACGTACCCCCGCCCGTCGTTGGCCGGCATGATCCCGTCGCCGATGAGGAAGGCGATGGCTCGGGCGTGGTCGGCGACGACCCGGACGGCGACATCCCCCTCGTCCCCCGACGGATACTCCCGCTCCGCCAGGGCCGCGATCTCGCCGATCAACGGACGAAAGAGGTCGCTCTCCCAATTCGAGGTCTTGCCCTGGAGGACGGCGGCCATCCGCTCGAGCCCCATCCCCGTATCGATCGACGGCTTGGGGAGGGGCCGCATCGTCGCCGTCCCGTCCTGCTCGAACTGCATGAAGACGAGGTTCCAGAGCTCGACGAAGCGGTCGCTGCCGCTCTCGATGAGAGACCGCGGCTCGCCGCCTTGGAGAGAGGGACGGAGGTCGTAGTGAAGCTCGGAACAGGGTCCGCAGGGCCCCGTCTCGCCCATCGCCCAGAAGTTGTCCTTCTTGCCGAAGCGGAAGATCCGCTCGCCGGGAAGTCCGAGGCCGCCGTGCCAAAGTCCATAGGCTTCGTCGTCCTCCTCATAGACCGTGGCGTAGAGGCGGTCCTTGGCCAGTCCGAAAACCCCGGTCACGAGCTCCCAGGCATAAACGATCGCCTCCCTCTTGAAATAATCGCCGAAGGAGAAATTCCCGAGCATCTCGAAAAAGGTGTGGTGCTTGGCCGTCCGGCCGACCTGCTCGAGGTCGTTGTGCTTGCCGCTGACCCGGAGGCATTTCTGGACCGTCGCCGCCCGGGCATAGCTCCTCGTTTCGAGGCCGAGAAAAATGTTCTTGAACTGGTTCATCCCGGCGTTGGTGAAAAGGAGGGTCGGGTCGTCTTTGGGGAGAAGGGACGAACTTGGGACGATTTTGTGGCCCTTCCCGGCGAAGTAGTCGAGAAAAACGGAGCGGATTTCGGCGGCTTTCATCTCGGGTTCGCCTCACTCCTGGCCGGGCGGGGCTTTCTTCGCCCCGGCCTCCATCTGCTCGAGGGCGATGTCGAGCGTCGACTGGATGCCCTGGACGCGGAGCTTGAAATTGTCGGGGCTCGTCGTGTAGCGGAGGCCCTGCTCGAAGGAGACGTGCCCTTGCTCATAGAGGCGGTAGATGGACTGGTCGAAGGTCTGCATCCCGTACTGGGAGCCGCCGGCGGCGATGGCGTCGCGGATTTGAGGTGTCTTGTCGCGGTCGAGGATGCATTCCGAGATGAACGGCGTGGCGATCATGACCTCGACCGCCGGGACCCGGCCCTTGCCGTCCTTCTTCGGGATGAGTCGCATCGAGATGACGGAACAGAGGATCGAGGCGAGCTGGGTCCGGACCTGCCGCTGCTGATGAGGCGGAAAGACGGAGATGATCCGGTTGACCGACTCGACGGCGTCGACGGTGTGGAGGGTGCTCAGGACGAGATGTCCCGTTTCGGCCGCCGTCAGGGCCGTCTCCATCGTCTCCATGTCGCGCATCTCGCCGACGAGGATGATGTCCGGGTCTTCGCGGAGGGCGGCCCGGAGCCCCCGGGAAAAGCTCTTGACGTCCCAGCCGACCTCCCGCTGGCAGATCGTGCTTTTCTTGTCCCGGTGGAGGTATTCGATGGGGTCCTCGATGGTGATGATGTGCTCGCGGCGGTTGGCGTTGATGTGGTCGATCATCGAGGCCAAGGTCGTCGTCTTGCCGCTTCCCGTCGTCCCCGTGACGAGGACGAGACCCCGCTCGACGGTTGAGATCTTGCCCAGGACCTCGGGGAGGAGGAGCTCCTGGAACGACTTGATCTCGAAGGGGATGATCCGGAGGGCGATGGCCACCGAACCCCGCTGGAGGAAAATCGACCCCCGGAACCGGCCGAAGCCGGGGAGGCTGTAGGCCAGATCGAGGTCGTAGTCGGCCCGGAGCCGGGCCCGTTGGTACTCGCCCATCATCTGGTTGGCGAGGTCCTCGGTATCCTTGGACGTGAGGCGGGGGAGCTGGGGAAGAGGGGCGAGAACCCCGTGGACGCGGAATTGGGGATGGTTGCCGACCTTGAGATGGACGTCCGAGGCCTCCATCTCGATGGCGATCTTCAACAGGTCGTCGATGCGCATCGGCCCTCCCTTCAGTCGAACGGGATGTACGTCAACCAGCCGAAACGGTCTTCAACCTCGGCGTTGATGATGGCGAAGAAGGCCTCCTGGAGACGGCGGGTCACCGGCCCGCGGCGTCCGTCCCCGATGCCGATCCGGTCGATCGACCGGATCGGCGTGATCTCGGCCGCCGACCCCGTGAAGAAAACTTCGTCGGCGAGATATAGCATCTCCCGGGGGATGGTATCCTCGATCATCGGATAGCCGAATTCGCGGGCCAGGATCATGACCGAATCCCGGGTGATCCCGGGGAGGACGGAGGAGGACAGCGGCGGAGTGATGATCCGGCCGTCCTGGACGAGGAAGATGTTCTCCCCGCTGCCCTCGCTGATGTGGCCGCGGATGTTCAGGGCGATCCCCTCGGCGTAGCCTTCGAGCTTGGCCTCCATCTTGATGAGCTGGGAGTTCATGTAATTGGCCCCCGTCTTGGCCAAGGCCGGGAAGGAGTTCGGGGCGAGGCGCTGCCAGGTCGAGATCTTGACGTCGACGCCTTGCTCGAGGGCCTCGGCGCCCAGATACTTCCCCCATTCCCAGACGAGAACGGCGCAGTCGACGGGATTGGGAAACGGATCGACGCCCAGCGACCCGTAGCCGCGGTAGACGAGGGGCCGGATGTAGCATTCCCTCAGACCGTTGGCCCTAACGGTCTCGATGATCGCCCGGTTGAATTCCTCCTGGGAGTAGGGAATATCCATCCGGTAGATCTTGCAGGAGTTGTAGAGGCGACGGGTATGGGCTCCCATGCGGAACGCGGCCGTTCCGCGGGCGTTTCGGTAGGCCCGGAACCCTTCAAACACGGCGCTGCCGTAGTGGATGACGTGAGAAGCGACGTGGATCGTGGCGTTTTTCCAGGGAACGAGGGTCCCGTTCATCCAAACGAAGCCGTCGGTTTTGAAAGGGCTCATGGACACTCCTTGGACGTATGCGTTGCGGACTCCCTATCTTACAATCTTAAACCGATTCTCCGCAATACGGGCAGGATTTCGCCCGGATCGGAAGCGGACGGTGGCAGTTCCAGCAGTATTCGACTCCGACGTGCTCCCTGGCCCGGATCCGGCCGAGGATGTCGTCGATTTCCGCCTTCATGGGTTTCTCGTCCCGGATGCCGGCCAGGGCGTAGGCGATCTCGGCCGGCCGGGCGAATCGGGCCTCCGCGCTCGCCGCCAGGCATTTCATGATGACCTCGTCGAGGAGGCGGGGAATGCGGGTGTTCTTGAGCCGCGGCGGCGTGATCCTCCCCTCCTGGGCCCGCTCCAGGATCTTGAACGGGTCGGGGTCGAAGATCGGCGGCCGCCCCGTGAGCGTTTCGTAAAGGATGCAGCCGATGGAATAGATGTCCGAGGCGTAGGTCGCCTTGCCCATGAACTGCTCCGGGGCCATGTAGGGGGGCGAGCCGATCCGGGTCGTCGCATAGGGGACGTTCTGGAGCCAGGCCGAGGTCCCGAAATCCGTGATCTTCAGCTGGCCTTCCTCGGAGATCATGATGTTCGACGGCCGGAGGTCGCGATGGATGATCTTGTTCCGATGGGCGTGGTCGACCCCGGCGCAGAGTTGCTTGGCGAAATCGACGGCCGTTTCGACGTCGAGGGCCCCGTCCTTGAGGAGGATTTTCTCCAGGGTCCGGCCGCGGATGTACTCCATGACGAAGAAGAAGACCTTGTCGATCTTCTCCGCGGCCAGGAGACGGACGATGTTGGGGTGGTTGAGGACGGCCTGGAGCCGCGGCTCCTTGAGGAGCTTGTAGAGCTCGATGGATTGCTTGTGGGGAACCTTGATCGCGACCTTGATGTCGAGCCAGATGTCCTTGGCCAGAAAAACCGACCCGAAGCCCCCGCTGCCGAGGGAGCGGACGATTTCGTACTTGCCGATTTTCTGGCCTTGGAGGAACATCTCACCACTTCCACTCGTGGGCGACGATGGCCAGGGCGGCGACGGCCGCCGTTTCGGCCCGGAGGGTTGTCCGTCCCAGGCTCGCCCGGAGGAAACCATGGTCCGTGAAGGCGTCCTCCTCCCGATCGGACCAGCCTCCTTCAGGCCCGATGAGGAGGACGGCGTCCGACGGCGGACGGCCCTCGTTTCCGGAAGCGATCGTTTCCAGAGTCTCACGGAGGCGGGCCCCTCCCCTTTCGCTGAGGACAACCCTCGACGGCACCCTGCAGGTTGTCAGAAACTCCTCGAGGGCGCGGGGCGGCTCGATCACAGGGGGATGCGCCGTCCGGGACTGCTTGGCCGCCTCCCGGACGATCCGCGTCCATCGGCCGGCCTTGCGGCCCGCGTCGGGCGGGACCCGGGCCACGGAACGCGCGCTCGTCAAAGGGGCGACGGTCTCGGCTCCGAATTCGGCGGCCTTCCGGACGACCCAATCCATGGCCTTCGCCTTGAGAAGGGCTTGGCCGAGGGTGATCCGCGTCCCGACCTCCCGCGGCTCCTCCCGCTCCAGGAGGGCGCAGAGGACCTCCTCGGCGCTCAGGCTCTCGACCCGAGCCCGGTAGCGGACTCCGTCCTCGTCGAAGAGCCAGATTTCGTCTCCCGGACGTCCGCGGAGGACCTTGCGGAAATGACGGCCCTCCGCGCCGCGGAGGACGGCCCGCCCTCCTTCGCATTCGCCCTTCGGGATGAAGAAATGGTTCGAGGTCAAGACGAACCCTCGCCGGCGGTCGACCGGCCCTTGGCGGCAAAGGCGACCTCGAGGCGGTCGAGGCTTTCGCCGCGCCGCTCGGCGAGCTCGCGGAGAAGGGCCTTTTCCTCCTTCGACAGGCCCTCGGGAGTCCTGACCTGGACCTTGACATAGAGGTCGCCGCCCCGCCGGCTGTTCAGCTCCCGGATCCCCCGCCCCTTGATTTTGAAGACGGCTCCGGGCTGAGTCCCCGGGGGGATTTTCAACGTTTCCCATCCGCCCCCCAGGAGCGGGATTTCGGCCGCGATCCCCAAGGCGGCCTGGGCGACGGACATCGAGATTGCGCAGGCCAGGTCGCTCCCCTCCCTCTCGAAGAAGGGATGGAGTTTGACCTGGACCTGAATGTAGAGGTCGCCCCGCTGGCCTCCCCTCTCCCCCGCCTCCCCTTCTCCCGCGATCCGGAGCCGGGCGCCGCTCTCGACGCCCGCGGGGATCCTGATTTTCAGGGTTCTCTTGACCGTCGTCCGTCCCGTTCCCCGGCAGGCTTCGCACGGCGTGGAGATGATCTCCCCGGCGCCGCCGCATCGCGAGCATGTCCTGGCGACGGTGAAGAATCCCTGGGAATGGCGGATCTGGCCGTGCCCTCCGCAGGCCGGGCAGGGGGCCGGCCTCGTTCCCGGCCTGAGCCGCGTTCCGTCGCAGGCGGCGCACCGCTCGGCCCGGTTGAGGTTGATCTCGCGCTCCACGCCCCCCGCCGCCTCCTCGAGGGTGATCTCCATTTCCAGGCCGAGGTCGCGGCCTCGTTCGGCCCGGCTCCTCCGCCTCCGCCCGCCGAAGATGTCGCCGAAGCCGAAATCGAAGCCGAAGAAATTCCCGAGGATGTCCTCGAAACCTTCGAAAACGGTCGAATCGAACCCGGGGAAGCCCTGGCCCCTCAAGGCCTCGGGACCGAAGCGGTCGTACGTCTCCCTCTTCTCGGGATCCCCGAGGACGCTGTAGGCCTCGGCCGCTTCCTTGAATCGCTCTTCGGCCTCCTTGTCGCCCGGATTGCGGTCCGGATGATACCGCAAGGCCATCTGACGATAGGCCTTCTTGATGTCCTCGGGGCCGGCCGCCCGGTCGACGCCGAGGACGTCATAGAAATCGCGCCGGCTCATCCTTTCGCTCCCCTTTGCGGCTCGGCCTTGTCCCGCTCGATGATGCTCGCGACCTGCTGTTTGGACAAGCCGGAGGAAGGCTGCACGAGGACCTGCTGTTCCCGCCCCGTGGCGACATCCTTGGCCGAGACCTTGACCATGCCGTTGGCGTCGATTTCGAAGGTCACGGCGATCTTGGGAATCCCGGCCGGGCCGGGCATGAGCCCGACGAGGTCGAACCTGGCCAGGGACCTGTTCTCCGCGGCCTTGCGGCTCTCCCCCTGGAGGACATGGATCCGGACCCGGCGCTGATTGTCCTCGACGGTCGTGAAGATCTTCGTTTTCTTGCACGGAATCGTGGCGTTCTTCTCGATGAGGACCTCGAACCCGTCCTTCTCGGTCTCGATGCCGAGGGAGAGCGACGTCACGTCGAGGAGGAGGACGATGTCCTTGAGACGGTCGCCCTCGAGGAGGGCGGACTGGATGGCCGCCCCGAGGGCGATGCTCTCATCGGGATTGATCCGGAGATTCGGGGCCCGGCCGAAGAATTCTCCCACGGTTCGGTGGACGAGGGGCATCCGCGATTGGCCGCCGACGAGAATGATGTCGTCGACTTTCCGGGGCGTCAGGCCGCCATCGGCCAGGACCTTCTCCATGAGAGGCACCGTCCGATCGACGAGGTCCTTGGTCAGCCTCTCGAGAAGATTCCGGGAGATCATCTTCCGGAGGTGTTTCGAGCCGAAGGACCCGGTGACGATGAAGGGGAGGTTGACCTCGGTCTCCGGAGCGAAGGAAAGCTCCCGCTTGGCCCGCTCGGCGGCCTCCTTGATCCTCTGGAGAGCGTAAGCATCCGTCGAAAGGTCGAGGTTGTGCTCCTCCTTGAAGCTCTCGACCAGCCAGTCGACGATCCGCTGGTCGAAGTCCTCCCCGCCGAGATAGGTGTCGCCGTTGGTCGCCAGGACCTGGAAAACGCCGCCGCCGATCTCGAGAAGGGTGATGTCGAAAGTCCCGCCGCCGAAGTCGTAGACGGCGATGACCCCGCTCTTCTTCTCGTTCAACCCGTAGGCCAGGCCGGCCGCGGTCGGCTCGTTGATGACCCGCAGGACTTCGAGGCCGGCGATCTGGGCCGCGTCCTTCGTCGCCTGGCGCTGAGGGTCGTCAAAATGAGCCGGGACGGTGATGACGGCCTCCTTGACGTCCTCGCCGAAATACGATTCCGCACACTGCTTGAGGTATTTGAGGACAAAGGCCGAAACTTCCGGAGGGGTCATTTTCCGGGAACCGGCCTCGATGAGAACGTCGCCGTTGGGCGCTTCGGCCAGCTTGAACGGCAGACGTTTTTGGGCCTCCGCGACTTCAGGGGAGGCGAACTTGCGGCCGATGAGGCGCTTGATGGAGAAGAGCGTCTTCTCGGGGTTGGTCAGGGATTGGCGAAGGGCGAGATTCCCGACGAGAACCTCGCCCGCCGAGGTGAAGCTGACCATCGAGGGCGTCGTCGTCATCCCTTCGAGGTTGGGAATGACCTTCGGGGCGTCCCCCTGGAGGTGGGCGATGCAGGAATAGGTCGTCCCGAGGTCGATGCCGATGACCTGTCCCATCTCAGTCCTTTTTCGGAAGGAGGACCTTGACCAGGGCCGGGCGAAGAAGACGGTCGTTCAGGAGAAAGCCCCGCTGCATCTCCTCGCCGACGACGGCCTCGCCGACCTCCGCCGATTCCTCGGTCAAAACGGCCTGGTGGACCTCGGGGTCGAAGCGACGGTCCTCGCGGACGATGGGGACGACGCCCTGTTTCCGGAGGAGGTCGAGGAGCTGCTTGAGGATGAGCTCGACCCCTTCGCGCAGGGAGGAACCGCCGGTTTCATCCCCGGCCTTCAGGGCCCGTTCGAAATTGTCCACGACCTGGAGGATTTCCCTGAGCAAATCCGCCAAGGCGTACTGAAAAAATTCGCTCTTCTCCCGTTCGAGGCGCTTCCGGAGGTTGTCCATCTCGGCCGCGAGCCTCAGGAACTTGTCCTTGTATTCAGCCGCCTCCTTCTCCCGGGCCGCGGCCTCGGCTTCCGCGGCGGCCTCCCGTTCCTCGAGTTCCCGGAGGGCTTTCCTCAGGCGCTCGACCTCGTGACGGAGCTCCTTGGCTTCTCCGTGGGGATGGGCTTCATGGGCCTTCTTTCGGGCCTTCGCCTTTCCCGGCCTCGCTTGGCCCAAAGCCTCCGCTTCCCCGCCGGCGGACTTGTCCCCATCGGCCGGAGGGGCCGGCCCGGGCTCCGTCAGAAACTCGACCTCCGCCCCGTCGAGCGGCTCGATATCGGCCGGCTCATCCGGGAGCTTCTTTTCGCCTTCATCGTTCATGGACTCACCTGTCAAGAGGAATGGCTGATCGTCTGGGTCAGTTTCTTGGCGACATTGTCGACCAAGGGAATGATCTTTCCGTAGGGAATCCGCTTCGGCCCGATAATGCCCAGCGAACCGAGGACCTGCTCCCGCTCGCCGTAGTGGGACAGGACGAGAGAGCAGTCGGCGATGGCCGGGAGGTTCGTCTCCGCCCCGATGAGGACCTTGACCCGGTCGAGGGCGATGACGTCGGCCAGAAGCTTGACCAGGGTCGCCTTGGCCTCGATGTTTTGAAAGAGGGAGCGGAGCCTGTCCAGGTCGAAGGTCTCGAATTTGCCGATGAGCTGGGAGGCGCCCTGGACGATTAGGGGGTCCTCGCCCTCGTCCTGAAGGATCGAGTCGCCTAGGAAATGCATGAGCCGGGTGAAGGCCTGCTCGAACTTCGACTTGTATTTCCCGATGTCCCGGAGGAGGACGTCGCGGACGGCCTGGAGCGTCTTGCCGCGGAAATTCTGGTTGATGTACTGGGACGCGGAGTCGAGCTCCGCCTGGTTCGAGTCCGTCTCCGTCGTCACGATCTCGGTCAGGACGAGATTTCCGGCCGTGACGAGGATGATCATGACCTTCCCTTCCGCGATCTTGATGAAGCGGAGGTGGTGGAAATGGATTTTTGAGATCCGGGGCGAGATGACGAAGCCCAGGCTGTCGGAATGCTCGGCCAGGAGGCGGGACGCCCGGCGGAGGAGGGCGTTGAGGTCGCCCTTGCGGACGGCCAGGTCCTCGGCCAGGAAGTGGACTTGATCAAACGTCAGGGGCGAGCCCGCGAGAAGGCTGTTGACGTAGAAGCGGAACCCCTTGTCCGTCGGGATCCGGCCGGAGGAGGCATGGGGCTGGGAGAGGAAGCCCCAGCCTTCCAGCCTGGCCATGATGTTCCGGATCGTCGCCGGCGAGTCGGCCAAGATTTTCTTCTGGAAGACGAATCCCGAGGAGATCGGCTTTCCGATTTTCAGATAGTTCTCGATGATGGCCGTCAGGACGGCCCGGTCCTTGTCGCTCAAACCTTGATTGCGCATCGGAGATCGTCAAAATTTTATAGTAGGGCTCTCACCCTGTCAACGAACCTCCGCGGCTCCCGGACTATTTGACGACGAGGCCGGCGTAGGCCACGACCTCCCGGTCGTCGCCGGTGACGTCGCCCGAGGTCGCGTAGCGGACGAGTTCGGCCTTCGACGCCCCCAAGGCCTTGGCCGCGACGAGGACGGCGGCCGTCGGCAGGACGCCGCACATCGAAATGTCCTCCGCCCGGACGACCTCGACGAGGCCGCGCGGGTCGAGGGCCAGGATCCGGTCGATGGCCTTGAAATCCCTCCGCCGGGCCTCGGCCGCGCTGATGTAATGGCTCATGTCCGTGCTGGCGACGAGGAGGGTCTCCCCTCCCCATTCCCGGACGGCCTCGGCGACCGCTCCGCCGAGGGCTTCGAGGTCCTCGAATTCCGCCCGGTAGGAGACGTTGAGGGGAACGATGGACACGTCGGGCCTGAACGTCTGGAGAAACGGAATTTGGACTTCGAGGGAATGCTCCTCGGCGTGAGCCGCGGGGTCGGCCTGGACGAGGCGGCAACGTTTGAGGATCCCGGAGGCCAAGCCGGACTCGATCGGCACGGGTCCGAGGGGAGTCTCCCAGGAGCCCTCGGTCATGATGGCGAAGAGAGGCCGGATCGGACGGTGGGCCGGGGCGAGGACGACGCACGATGGGGGGATTTCGACGGCCGAAAACACCGCCCCGGCGACCGCCCCGGAGTAGACGTAGCCGGCGTGGGGAACGATGGCGGCGAAGGCTTTGGATTTCGGGGCGTCGGGGACGGTCATCCGGCCGATTTGCCGACGGAGTTCGGCGGGATGTCCGGGATAAAAGGTGCCGGCGACGGCGGGTTTGCGTTTCATGCGGCCCTCCTCAAAGCGATCTTCCGGCGGGAGCGAAGACCTCCCGTTTTTCCTCGAAGCCGATGCCCTGGAGGCGCAGCTCGTCCAGGATCGGACGGTAGAGCTCGGCCTCGACGGGAAGGAGAACGCCCCGGGCGGCCAGCCGGTTCTCGAGGATCAGCCGGACGGCCGCCGCCGCGGGAAGCCCGACGGTCCTGGCCATGGCGCTCGGCCCGCCGGGACGGCCGAAGTCGATGAGCGTCGTCACGATCTTTTCGGCCCGACCGCCGGGGTAGGACGCCCGGAACTCGTGACGAAGGACGATCATGTCCCTCTCTCCGGGCCGATAACCGAGCTTTTCAACCATGAGGTGCTCCAGGGCGTCCAACGGCGAGGCGGCGCCCTTCGGCATGGGCGACTCCGAGAGAAGTCCGAGCCAGAGGAGGCGGTCCCAGACGACCGGGGAAATGGAGGCCCCGATTCTAGCCTCCAAGGCGGCTTTGATGCCGGCCGATTCCGGAACGCCGGAAAGCCCCGCGGCCAGCCGCCGATACGTCAAGCCGCCGAGGTCGCGTTCTCCGGGATCGACATAGCCCATCTCCCCGATGACCTTGAGCGTCTCGCACCAGCCGGGCCAGCGGAGCGTGCCGCGGAACATCGTCCGGGCCTCGGGGATACCGTAAAGGGCGAGGTAAGGCACGGCGTCCCTGTTCGGATAGCCCTCGAAATCGCCGAGCCCTTCGACCCGGACGGCCTCGGGGCGCGAGAATAACTCCTCGGCTGGAACGACGATTTCCTCCCCGTCACGGAGATGACGCGCTCTGTTCCGGCCGGCGAGGAGGACGCCGCGCGGGCTCCAGGAGAATTTGTAGCCGAAGGGATTGTCCTTCGCCTCGGGGGCCGGAAGGCCTCCGCAATACGACCTGAAGGCCGTGATCCGGCCCCCCCGGCCGTGGATCTCGTCGATGATCCGCATGGCCTCCATGTGGTCGATCCCGGGATCGAGCCCGACCTCGTTGAGGATGACGATTCCCGCCCGGCGGGCGTCCCCGTGGAGCGCCCGGATAGCCTCGCTCTCATAGGAGGTTGTGACGATGTCCTTCCGCTCGGCCAGGCAGAGTCGGGCGACGAGCGGATGGAAGCCGTAAGGAACGAGGCTGACGACGACGTCGGCCCGGGAGATTTCGCCGCGCAGGGCGGCCTCGTCGCGGAGGTCGAGGGCCATGGCCTTTCCCCGCGGATGGTTCCCCGTCAAGGTTTCGGCCCGCTCGGGGTCCATGTCGGCGACCGTGACCTCGACCTCCGGCCTATCGAGGAAATACCGGACGAGCGGTCCGGCGACGAATCCCGCTCCCAGGACGAGAAGGCGTTTCATTGGAGGAACTCCTTCAGATAGGCGTAGGACGGCGCGAGTTCCCCCCGGTGGACGACGACCGCCCGGAGGATGGATTCCGGGAGGCCGAGGGCGTCGAACGGCCGGCCGTAATCGGCTCCGGCGAGGGCCGGGACGAAGGGCTTGAGGGCCTGGCTGAAAAAAATCGACGACTCGAGGGCGATTTCGGCGGGAAGATTGTCGACGGCCATGACGACCGGGCCCCGCCCTTCGAAACCCGTCCGGGCCTCGTCGCCGAAAGGGTCGTAGACGTAGACCGGATTTTCAGAATCGGTCGCCCTCAAGGTGCACTCCACGCCGCCCTCGACATCGCAGGAAATATCCCCGATGACTCTCAGGCGGGGGCGGGCTTCGGCCTCGAAGATCCTCCGGACGGCGGCCTTGCTGATGAAATGAGGATAGCGCGGCATCCAATAAATGCCGTTGATGACCGCCGTCAGATGCCGGAGGTAGGGCTCGAGAATGGATTCATAGAGCTCGGGATGGCGGTAATACTCTTGGAGGTCGAAGAGCCGGCCGGCCTCTCTGGTCCGGACAAGATGATGCTCGTGGAAGACGATCTTGTAGACGCCGTGGGAGGAGAACGAGCCGCGCTTCATGAAGGAGGCGAACTCATGAGGGAGGATCTCGGTCACGGGAAGGAGATTGTAAATCTCCTGGGCCCCCTGGGAAACGTGCCCGTAGCCGAGGAAGCCGGTGACCAGGGGGACGAGCTCCGCAGGCAGGCCTTTTTGCCGGATGGCCTGGGCCGTCCGGATGACCTCCTCCTTGGCTTCGACGAGGTTCGTGTAATGGTACATCTGGAGGAGGCGGGCGAAGGGGGTGTCCAATCCCTCGAGCTTGAGGCGTTGACCGAGGGCCCACAGGGTGTCGATCATGCCCGCCTCGCCGGCCTGCCTCCCGAAGAAGAGGAGCCTCCGGCCCTGCTCGTCGATGATCTTCTCGTAATCGATGAGGGTGCAGCCGAGCTCCATGAATCTCCGAAGGAGGGGCATGGCCGGCTTTTGGCCTTTGGTCGCGTGGGAGAAGATGAGATACGTCCTCCCTTGGACGAGAAGGGTGACCGGGATCTCCTTGATCCCGAAAATAACCTGACATCCAGACAGGTCCTCCTCGATCCGGGCGCCCTCGCGGAGAAAATCCTCGTCCCGGAAGACGCGGATGGCCGAGGGCTGGACGACGAATTCCTGGCCGCGTTCGGCCCGGAGCTCCCGGATATGGCTGGGGATAAGAGGAACCCTCCGTTCCCAGGGATTCTTGTCCTCCCGGCGGAGGCCGATTTTAGGATTCATGAATGCCGTCCTAACTGACTGAAATTATATGAATTAGATAGGTATTATGACACAAGGAAGGTGATTTGGTCAACGGATTTGCTTATAATAGGCCGTCATGATCGCCTTCCACAACACGCTCTCGGGTCTCCAGGAGCCCTTCGCCCCCCTCCGGCCGGGCGAGGTCAGGCTCTACACCTGCGGCCCGACGGTCTACGATGTTTCCCATATCGGCAACTTCAGGGCCTATGTCTTCGAAGACCTCCTCAAGCGCTTCCTCATCGCCTCCGGGTTCCGGGTCATCCACGTCATGAACATCACCGACGTGGACGACAAGACCATCCGGGGAGCCAACCTCCGGGGCGTGTCGCTCGATGAGTACACCGCGCCGTTCATCGAGGCCTTTTTCGACGGCGTCCGCACCCTCCGCCTTCTGCCCGCCGACCATTATCCCCGGGCGACCCGTTACATCCCCGAGATGGTCGAGATGGTCAAAGGCCTTCTCGAAAAGGGCTTCGCCTACGCCAAGGACGGTTCGGTTTATTTCAGCATCGCCCGTTTTCCCGAATACGGCAAACTTTCGAAGATCCGTCCGGACGACCTCCAGGCGACGGCCCGGGTCGGCGCCCGTCTCGAGGCCGACGAATACGAGAAGGAGAGCGCCCGGGACTTCGCCCTGTGGAAGGCGGCCAAGCCCGGGGAGCCGGCCTGGGACACGGAAGTCGGGCGGGGACGGCCGGGCTGGCATATCGAGTGCTCGGCCATGAGCTCCAAGCTCCTCGGCCCGGCTTTCGACATCCACTGCGGCGGGGTGGACAACATCTTCCCCCACCACGAGAACGAAATCGCCCAGTCCGAGGCGTTTTTCGGGCATCCGTTCGTCCGGACCTGGCTCCATTGCCATCATCTCATCGTCGACGGGGAGAAAATGTCCAAGTCGAAGGGCAACTTCTACACCCTTCCCGACCTCGTCGACGGCCGCGGCCTCGACCCCGCCGTTCTGCGCTATTTCCTCCTCTCGACCCATTACCGCAAGGTCCTGAACTTCACCTTCGAGGCCCTCGACCAGGCCGCCTCGGCCCTCCAGCGAATCCGCGATTTCGTCTACGAGCTCGAGAAGCGGGCTTTTCCTCCGGGGGGAACCGGCCAAGGGCAGGCCCTCGCCGCCGAGGCGAAGGCGAAGTTTCTCGAGGGCCTTGGCGACGACCTCAATATCTCGGTGGCCTTGACGGCCCTCTACGAGCTCATCCGGCAGGGGAATTCCCTGATCCACGGCGGAAAAATCGGCGCCGATGACGCAACCGACCTCCTTTCGGCCGTCTATTCAATGGACGAGGTCCTGGCCGTCCTTCCGCCCCGCGGCGACGAGGAGCTGCCCGAGGATTTGCGGCGGAAGGTCGAAGAGCGGGAACGGGCCCGGAAGGAGCGGAATTGGCCCTTGGCCGACCGTCTCCGCCGCGAGCTTCTCGAGGCCGGGATCGTCCTCGAAGACACCAAGGACGGCGTCCGGTGGAAAAGTCGCGTTCGGACAGGATCGAGCTAGGCCGGAGGGGCGAAAACGCCGCCGTCCGCTATTTGGAAGAGCGGGGCCTGCGGGTCATCGTCCGCGGCTTTCGCTGGCGGCGGGGGGAAATCGACGTCATCGCCGGCGACGGAGAGACTCTCGTTTTCGCCGAAGTGAAGACGCGGACGGACCGGGAATATGGCCCTCCGGAGGAGTCGGTCACCAAGGCCAAGCGGCGGCAAATCCGGCGGGTGGCCGCCGCCTATCTGGCGATCAACGGGCTCGAAACGTCGCCCTGTCGCTTCGACGTCCTGGCCGTCGAATTCGATGATGACGGCCGGCCCCTCGTCCGCCATCTGCCCGACGCCTTTTAAACCGATCCTGCTTGTTTTTTTTATAAAAAATACAAAGAATAAGGGTGAAAGTCGAATTCCATCCGGGAGGACAGAACCATGCCCCTCACCAAACGCCTGGCGATCATAGCCGCCGTCTTTTTCCTCGCCGCCGGCCAGTCGGCCTCCGCTCAAGGGCTCCCCAAGCCGGAGGATGTTCTCGGCTTCAAGATCGGCGACGACTACCATTTGGCCACTTACATCCAGGCCATCGATTACCTGAAGAGGCTGGCCGCCAGCTCGGACAGGGTGAAGTTGATGGACATGGGCAAGACGTCGATGGGCCAGACGATGACCTACGCCGTGATTTCCCTTCCCCAGAACCTGGCCTCCCTCGACAAGCACAAGGACATCTCCCGGCGGCTCGCTCTGGCCCGCCTCGCCCCGGCCGAAGCCCGCAAGCTGGCCCAGGAGGGCCGGGCCGTGGTCTATATCGACGGCGGCCTTCACGCCTCGGAATGCGCCCCCGCCCAGCACAACATCCAACTCGCCTACGAGCTCGCCGCGGCCCAGGACGCCAAGACCCTCCGCATCCTGAACGACGTCATCCTCGTCCTCGTCTTCGCCAACCCGGACGGGATGAACCTCCTCGCCGACTGGTATCATCCCAACGTCGGGACGCCGTTCGAGGTCGCCCCCATGCCCCGGCTTTACCACATCTACGCCGGCCACGACAACAACCGCGATTCCCTGGTCGCCAACCTCGTCGAGACGCAAAACATCACCCGCCTGGTCAACAGGGAGTGGTACCCGGTCGTCTACTACAACCACCACCAGACGGCGCCTTTCCCCGCCCGGATCTGGACCCCGCCCAACTCCGAGCCGACCAATCCCAACGTCCATCCCCTCATCGTCCGCTGGCAGAACATGATCGGCTCGGCGATGGGGGCGGCCTTCGACGAGGAGGGCAAGGAGGGGGCGATTTCCCGGATCGTTTTCGACACCTGGTACCCGGGCTACATGACCCAGGTCGTGGACTCCCACAACATCATCTCGATCCTGACCGAAACGGCCCTCTACCGGTACGCCACGCCCCGCTTCTACACCGTCCGGGATTTCCCGGCGGCCTATCAGGACCTGACGATGTCGGCCTTCTACCCCAATCCCTGGAAGGGAGGCTGGTGGCGGCTCCGCGACGCCGTCGCCTACTGCCTCACGGCCTCGAAGTCCGTCCTCGACGCCGCCTCGAAGTACCGCGAGGAACTCCTCTACAACAAGTTCCGGATGGGATCGGACACGATCGAGCGCTTCCGAAAGGAGCCGCCCTACGCTTATATCCTCCCGGCGGACCAGGCGGACCCGGGCAATCTCGCCCTCCTCCTCAACCGGATGATTCTCCTCGGCATCGACGTCTTCAAGGCCGAGGAAGGCTTCACTTCGGACGGCATCGCCTACCCCCCGGGGACGTTCATCCTGCCCCTGTCCCAGCCTTTCGGCCTCTTTCTCAAGAACGCCTTCGAGGAGCAGAAGTATCCCGACCTGCGGAAGTATCCCGACCTCTGGCAGGGCCTCGTGGCCTCGAAGGCCTTCGAGGGCGCCCCGTTCGAGGCCTACGATATGATGGGCTGGACGCTTCCCTACCAGTTCGGCCTGAAGAGCGTCGCCGCCCAGACTCCCCTGGACGTCAAGATGTCTCCCCAAAACGAAGTCCGGTTCGGATCCGGTAAAATCGAAGGCCGGGCGGGATTCGGCTATCTCCTGAGCTCCGGCGAAAACGCCTCCTACACGGTCGTCAACAGAATTCTCAAGTCCGGCGGACGGGTGTTCCGGGCCAAAAAGGAGATCGCCGTCCAGGGCCGGACCTATCCCCCCGGGTCTTTCGTCGTTCCCTCGGGCGCCGCCCAGGCGGTGGTCATCGAGAAGGCCGCCAAGGACCTCGGCCTGCGCCCCGCCGGACTCGCCGACCGTCCGAACGTCGAAACCGCCGAGATCCGCAAGCCCCGCCTGGCCATCTACCAGTCCTGGCTGGCGAGCGCGGAGGAGGGTTGGACGCGCTTCATCCTCGACCGGCACGAGTTCGCCTTCGACGTCCTCCACGATGCCGACATCCGGGCCGGCAGCCTGAAGGCCAAAACCGACGTCCTCATCATGCCCGATTACGGAAGCGGCCAGGCCGTCGTCGAAGGCTACGCCAAGGGGACGATGCCGCCGGCCTACGTCGGGGGAATCACTCCCAACGGCCTCCGGAACCTCAAAATTTTCGCCGAAGAGGGAGGGACGATCGTCTTCATGAACGGGATCGCCGACATGGCCGTCGAGATGTTCGGGGCTCCGGCCCGGAACGTCCTCAAGGGTGTGAAATCCCAGGACTTCATCTGCTCGGGGTCGATCCTGAGGATGGAATTCGACCCGATCCACCCCTTGGCCTACGGCCTGCCGAAGGAGGGGGCCGGGGTTTTCGCCGACAGCCTGGCCTTTGAGATCTCCCCCGCCTACGGCGGCAAGAAAGAGGCCAAGAGCGTGGCCAAATACGCCGGCGAGAACATGCTCATGAGCGGATGGATCCACGGGGAGAAGCTCATCAAGGACCGCAGCGCCGTCCTCGACGTGACGTACGAAAAAGGCCGGCTCGTCCTCCTCGGCTTCCCCGTCCACTTCCGGGCTCAGCCTTACGGGACGTTCAAGCTCCTCTTCAACGCGATTTATTGAGGGCGAGTTTCACTTTCACGACCGCGGAACGGTCGCCGGTCCCGCGGAGGAGGGTCAGGATCGTCTTTCTCCGGACGGGGTGAACGGCCCGCGGGGCGATCTCGGCCAGGGGAACGAGGACGAATCTTCGCTCGGCCAAGCGGGGATGGGGAATCTCGAGCTCGGGCGACCGAAGAACGCTCCGGCCGGCCAGGAGGATGTCGATGTCGATGGGCCGAGGTCCGTACCGGAGGCCGGGCTTCCGTCCCATCGCAGACTCGACCGACTTGACGAGCCGGAGCATCTCGCGAGGGGACAGGGCGGATTCCACGGAAACGGCGGCGTTCAGGAACCAAGGCTGGTCGACGAACCCGACGGGTTCGGTCCGGTAAAGCGACGAGGAGCCCAGGACCCGGACGCCTCCTCTCCGAAGCCGTTCGAGGGCCGAGGCGATGTTCCGCCGGCGAGGACCGAGATTGCTCCCCAGCCCGAGGACGTAGCGCCGGCGTCTAGAGGCTGAGGAGCCTGAACCGCTTGAGGACGCGCAGGACCGCAAAGGTCACCCATAAATGATCATCGAGGGTCGCCTTCCGGGATTCCGCCTCCCAGCAACCGGATTCGTTCTGTTGGCGGACAAGCCAGTCCAGAGCGGCACCGACCTTCGGCTGCCGACCGTCGAAGCCCATCTTGACCAGGGCGTCGAGGACGCTCAGGATGTTGGTCGACCAGAACGGATAGGACAGCTCCTCCCAATGGGAGGCGTCGCGCCGGTCCTCGTATTTGTCTTCCTGGAAGAACCGACGGACCAGGAGGTCGGCGGCGGCCCGGCTTTCCCGGCTCCCCCGCAAGGACGGCGATTCCGCCAGGGCCCTGAGCGCCAGGCCGGTGATGAAGTGGGCCGAGGGCTTGGAGGTGTCCGACTTGGCGGGTTTCCCCTTCGTCGAGGGTGCGATCCGAAAATGCCGGGCGGCCTCCCTTCGACTCAGGGTTCGACAAGGAATCGCCCAGCCTCCGTCCTTTTGGCGGCTCCGGAGAAACCAGCGGAAACCCCGGACGACTCTGGCCTCGCCGTCCAGGCCGTACCGGCATAGGATCTCCAACGACAGGGCGTGAAAGCCGGGCGTGTACTCGTTGATCGAAGCCGCCCGGAAGTCGCCTTCCCGGGTTTGGCTCAAGAACAAGAACTCGACGGCCTTCTGGACGGGGCGGTCGGCGGCCGTGCAGCCGAAATCGAAGAGACGGAAGAGATTCTTGAGGGTTTCGACGAGGCAGTCCGTCCTGTCTTGGCCGCAGGGCCGGCGCCCCGCCGTTCCGGCCCAACTCCCGTCCTTCCGCTGGGTTTCGAGAATGCGGACGCGGCCGACGAACTTCTCCAGATTCCGGGCCTCCCGGTCGACCGGGACGTCGAGGACGTCTTTTTTGAACCAGAAAAGAAGGGGAAGGCTTCCCCGCGAGAGGAGCAACTCCACCGCCCGGCCGGGCTGAAAATCGGGGAAAGCCATGGAAAAAACCGTCCTTATTGTATGCCGGCCCGCCTCCCCCGTCAACGGGAGGAAGGAGCCTCTTTGGCGTCGGACGGCCGGGCGAAGCTAAGGACACGGTGCCGCAGACGCGGCGGGAAGCCTGACGGTGAAGGTCGTCCCCCGGCCCGGAGCGCTCCGGACGAGGACCGTCCCCCCGTGCCGCTCGGCGATGTGTTTGACGATCGAAAGCCCGAGGCCGGTTCCGCCGAAACGCCGGGAGCGCGATTTGTCGACGACGTAGAAACGTTCGAAGATCCGGGGAAGATGCTCCTCGGGGATCCCGATGCCCGTATCGGCAACGTCGATTTCGACCCGGCCGTCGCCCGCCCGAAGGGCGATGACGGCCGAACCGCGGTCGGTGTACTTGAGGGCGTTGTCGACAAGGTTGGAGAGGAGCTGTTCGATCTGGAACGCGTCGACCGTGACGTTCAGGGGTTCGGGCGGGGCTTCGAGCCGCAGGTCCAGGCACTTATCGCGGAACCGGGCGGCGTAGAGGTCGAGAATCCTGGCGGCGACCTTCCGGAGGTCGACGGTCTCGAGGTCCAGGCGGAAACCGCGATCCTCCATCGCCGCGAGCCTGAGGAGGTCGTCGACGATGGCTTTCAGGCGGTCGGTGTGGCGGCGGAGAATGTCGACGGCCGCCGGGTTCGTCTCCCCGGCTCCCTCCTCGAGGATTTCGACCGCCCCGCTGATGGCCGCCAGGGGGGTTCGAAGCTCGTGCGAGACGTTGACGACGAAATCTCGCTTCATGTCTTCGACCCGGCGGATCTCCGAAAGATCGCTGAGGACGACGAGCACGCCGTCCCGTTTGGGGAGATAGCCGGCCGTGCCCCAGACCGATTTTTCCCCCATCCGGAATTCGGCGGCCTGGGCAGAGCGCTCCGACCGGGCTTTCCCGATGATCTCCTGAAATCCGGCGCTCCGGACGACTTCCCAAACCAGGCGGCCTTCCGCGGCCTCGGCGCCGGCCATGGCTCGGAAAGCCTCGTTGACGAGGGCCAATCGCCCCTCTCCGTCGATGACGGCCAAGCCGTCGCGGATCGAGGTGATGATATTGGCCAGCTCTTCCTTCCGCCGGGTAATGTCGGCGAACGAATCGGCCAGGCGCTCCGTCATCTCGTTGAACTTCTCCCCCAGGAGCCGGAACTCATCGCGGCGGCGGAGGTGGACGCGCGTCTCGAAATCTCCGCCGGCGACCCGGTGGGCCGCCTTTGTCAGAAGCCGGATCGGGCTCGTCAGATGGAGGGAGAACAGAGCCGCGGCGGTCAAGGCCAGGACGGCCATGACCATCGCCGCTCGCAGAATCCCCTTCTTGAGGTCGGCGAGGAGCTCGTCGATGTAGCTCAAATAAAGACTCTGCCGGACAACGGCCCGGACGCGCCCGTCCTCGACGAGGGGAAGGCCGACGTACAGCATCCTCGCCTCGACGGTGTAGCTGAAGCGTTCGGACCGGCCGACCCGGCCCTCGACGGCCTCCTGGACCTCGGGCCGGTAGCGATGATTTTCCATCGTCGCGGGATCCTTTTCCGAATCGGCCAAGACCGCCCCGTCGGGGGCGATGACGGTCAGCCGGGCGCCGATGCGGGGACCTGCATTCTTGATGTAGCCGTCGAGTCCAGCGGCGTCGTCCGCGTCGAGAAAGGCCTTGACGTCCAGGAGGAGGGCCCTGCCCAGGCTCTCCAGGCTGCGGGCTTCGGCCCGCTCGTAATGCGTCCGGATCAGCCCGAAGGAGAAGGCCAGACTCAGGCCTCCGACGAGGAGGATGAGGAGGACGGAGCTGCCGAAGACTTTCAGGAAAATCGCCCGTTTCATTCGTCTTCCACCTTGTAGCCGACGCCGCGGATGTTCTGGATGAACCGCGCGGCCGATTTGAGCTTCAACCGGAGGTTCTTGACGTGGACGTCGACCGTCCGGTCCAGGACGATTTTATCATGGCCCCAGAGATGGTCGAGGATCTGCTCCCGGGAGAACACCCGCCCCTTTTTCGAGGCCAGGAAGGCCAGGAGCTTGAACTCCGTGGTCGTCAGGTCGACGGCCCGTCCCCCGACCCGGACCTCATACCGCTCGACATCGATCTCGACCTCGCCGCCGATCCCGAGCCTCTTCACTCCCCCGTCCTCCCTTCCCCGACGGAGGACGGCCCGAATCCTGGCCGAAAGCTCCCTGAACGAAAACGGCTTGACGACGTAATCGTCGGCCCCCATCTCCAGGCCCAGGACGCGGTCAGTCTCTTCGCCCCGGGCGGTGACGATGATGACCGGGATCGGCCGGGTTTCCTCCTCAGCCTTGAGCTTTCGGCAGACATCCATTCCGCTCGCATCGGGAAGCATGATATCGAGGAGAACGGCGTCGGGCTTGTCCCTGGGGAGACTCCGGAAGAAGGACTCCGCGTCGCCAAAGACGGACGTCCGGAAACCGTCCTTGGCGAGATGGGAGGCGACGAGCCGGGCGAGGTCGGCCTCGTCCTCGACGATGGCGATGCGTTCGTTCATCGACCGGGTCCTGCGGCGGCTTGTCTTTTATAATATAATAATCGCGGGGAGGCAAACATCATGTTTGAAAAAGACATCCACAGGACGGCCCAAGGCGATCTGGAAATCACCTTCATCGGCCATGCCTCGCTCGTCTTCGCTTGGGCGGGAAAGGTCTTCCACATCGACCCGGTATCGGCCGAAGGCGATTACGCCAAGCTGCCCAAGGCGGACCTCATCGTCGTCACCCATGACCACTACGACCATCTCGACCTCAAGGCCGTCGCCCTTCTGACCAAGGCCGGGACGGCCTATGTCGCCGATCCCGGAGCGGGCGAACAGCTCGAGGGGGCGAAGATTCTCCGCAACGGCGAGTCGGCCGAGGCCCTCGGAGTCAAGATCGAGGCCGTGCCGGCCTACAACCTCGTCCACATGCGCGCTCCCGGCCAGCCCTTCCACCCCAAAGGCGTCGGGAACGGCTATATCCTGACCTACGGCGGCACGCGGGTCTATGTCGCCGGCGACACGGAAAACATCCCCGAGATGGCGAATCTTGGGGATATCGACATCGCCTTCCTGCCGATGAATCTCCCCTACACGATGACCCCGGAGATGGCCGCCGACGCGGCCCGGATGTTCAAGCCGAAAATCCTCTATCCTTACCATACGGGCGAGACCGACACGTCCAAACTGAAAGCTCTCCTGAAGGACGAGAAGGAGATCGACGTCCGGCTCCGCCGGATGAAATAACTCATCCGAACCGTCCGGTGATGTAGTCCTCCGTCAGCTTCTCCGACGGGGCGGTGAAAATCGTTTTCGTCTCTCCGAACTCGATGAGCTCGCCGAGCATGAGAAAGGCGGTGAAGTCCGAAACGCGGGCGGCCTGCTGCATGTTGTGGGTGACGATGACGATGGTGTAGTCCTGCTTCATCCGCTGGATCAGGTCCTCGATCTTGGCCGTGGCGATCGGATCGATGGCCGAGCAGGGCTCGTCGAAAAGCATGACCTCGGGCTCGACGGCCAGGGCCCGGGCGATGCAGAGGCGCTGCTGCTGGCCGCCGGAGAGGGCGAAGGCGTTCTCCCGGAGCCTGTCCTTGACCTCATCCCAGAGGGCCGCGGCCCGGAGGCTCTTCTCGACGGTCTCGTCGAGACGGTCCCGGTTCCGGAGCCCGTTGACCCGCAACCCGTAGGCGACGTTGTCGTAGATCGACTTGGGGAAGGGATTGGGCTTCTGGAAGACCATCCCCACCCTTCGCCGGAGGTCGACGACGTCGATATCCCCGGCATGGATGTTCTTCCCGTCGAGGAGGATTTCCCCCCGGACCCGAGTCCCGGTGACGACGTCGTTCATCCGGTTGAGCGTCCGGATGAAGGTCGACTTGCCGCAGCCGGACGGACCGATGATGGCCGTCACCTGCTTGTCGGGACAGGCGATGTTCAGATTTTTCAGGGCCTGCTTCTCTCCGTAAAAAAAGTCGAGGTTCCGGGCTTCGATCTTGGGCCGGGGGTCCATCTCACATTCTCCTTTTGCGGCGAAGCCGGAAGCGGAGGACGACGGCGGTCATGTTCAGGCCGAGGACGAGGGCGATGAGGACGAGGGCCGTCCCGTAGGCCAGGGGCCGGACCTTGGCGATGTCATGGTGCTGGGTGGCCATGATGTACAGGTGATACGGGAGGGCCATGAACTGGTCGGACAGGGACTTGGGCAGCATAGGAAGAAAGAAGGCGGCCCCGGTGAACATGATCGGCGCGGTCTCCCCCGCCGCCCGGGCCAGCCCGAGAACGGTCCCGGTCAACATCCCCGGCATGGCGTAGGGCAGGACGTTGGTCCGGATGGACTGCCATTTCGTCGCCCCCAGGGCGAGCGAGCCCTCCCGGTAGGAGTTCGGGATCGTCTTGAGGGCTTCCTCGCTGGCCGTGATCGTCCAAGGCAAGGTCATCAGGCCGAGGGTCAGCCCGGCCGAGAGGATGGACGTTCCGAACTTGAAAATATTGACGAAGAGGATGACGCCGAAAAGTCCGTAGACGATCGACGGAACGCCGGACAGATTCCGGATCGACAGCCGGATCAAGCGGGTCAACCGGCCTTGGCGGGCGTATTCATTCAAATAAATGGCGGTGAACATCCCCAGGGGGATGGCCAGGACGGCGGTGACGATGGTCACGAGAAAAGTCCCGAAGATGGCGGGAAAGATCCCCCCTTCGGTCATCCCCCGGCGCGGAGGTTTGGAGAGGAATTCCCAGGAGATCGACCCGCCCCCCTTCGATCCGATGTCGTAGAGAAGGATGAGAAGGACGGCCAGGACGAGATAGAGGCAGACCCGGAGGAGGAGGAATCCGGCGAACTGGACGAGCTTTTTTGTCTTCACAGCTCGCGCTCCTGGTATTTCCGGAGGACGACGTCGGCGATGAGGTTGACGATGAAGGTCATGATGAAGAGGACGAGGCCGATAGCGAAGAGGGCGTAATAGTGGGTTGTATAGTAAGGCACTTCACCGAGTTCGATGGCGATGTTGGAGGTCATCGTCCGGACGGACTGGAAGAAGCCCGTCGGGAAGGAACGGGCGTTGCCGGTGGCCATGAGGACGGTCATCGTCTCGCCGATGGCCCGGCCCATACCGAGCATGACGGCGGCGATGATCCCCGACAGGGCGGCCGGGATCTTGACCCGGATAAGGGTCTGCCAGCGGGAGCCGGCGAGGGCCAGGGACGCCTCGCTGTAGGCCTGAGGAACGGCGCTCAGCGAGTCCTCGGAAATCGAGATGATCGTCGGCAGGGACATGATCGCCAGGAGGATGCTGCCGTTCAGGGCGTTGAGGCCGTGGGACTGCCCCGAGATTTTCGCCAGGAATGGACCGACGAGGACGATCCCCAGGAAGCCGACGACGACCGAGGGGATGCCGGCCAGAATCTCGACGACGGGCTTGACGATTTCCCGGACGCGCCAATGAGCGACGTCGGACAGGTAGGCCGCGACGCCGATCCCGACGGGAATGGCGATGACGAGAGCCCCGACGGTCACGAGAA
>Ga0163210_1000100_pt1 | contig 28579 bp, 23 predicted proteins | sample Kivu_220m_FD_113536 | JGI IMG/M metagenome (GOLD analysis project Ga0163210, IMG submission 113536) | Freshwater microbial communities from Lake Kivu, Western Province, Rwanda to study Microbial Dark Matter (Phase II) - Kivu_220m | ecosystem: Environmental > Aquatic > Freshwater > Lake ...
CTGATGAGCTCCTCGATTATCTGCCGTTTTAATTCGTTGCTGAATCCTCTACGTTCTTTCATGGCAAGATCCTTTTTAACCTCCATTATAGATTATTGCGGATCCCGCCAACCTTCCTAACCCGAAATGTCCAGTTTCAGGGGTTCAGACCATAATATCAGTTAATATCGAACTCGGATCACGCGGATTCGATAGATGCTTGGTGGATATCATAAATAGTAACCTATAGAAAAAGGAGAGGTTTAATGAGTGAGTCAACTAAATCTGAAAGAATGGCCAAGGAATTTGAGACAGTGCAGGAACCTAAAAAAAGTTATTTCCAAGCACGTGAAGGACTACAACAAGAAGGCAAACTTGCGGTAGCAAAATATATAGTCAATGAATTCCTGCACGAAGGAGATTCCATCTTGCTTGATGCAGGAACGTCTTTATATCCAATAGCCCAAGAGATAGCAATAAAAGCAAAAGAAAATCCGGAAAATACACATTTTACTATCATGACACACAACTATAAAGCATTTCAAATTTTAGTTGATCAAGTGCCAAGAGAGGCGAATCTTAATATAGTTCTTGCGGGAGGACGATATGATCAAGATCTAAATGCATTATTTGGCCCGCAGACAATTATGGCATATGACAATTTCTTCCCGCGTGTTGTACTAATAGGGATTAGTGGCATGGTAGCTGACCAAGGGCTATTTTGCCATGGTAACACTGAAGAATTAGCTGTGAAAGAGATAATATTTCACAAAGGTGCTAGAGATAGAATAATTGTTGCAGACTATAGCAAATTGGGAATCCCAGATGCACTTTGCTTTGGTACATCACATAACCTCAAAGCAAACGTTGAGCGTTGCATCTTGGTAACCAATCAACCTGATCAGAAATCAAAAAAAATATTGAGAGAGAAATTCCGACATGCATGTTCTAGCTTGACCGACAATTATTCAATCAAGCTTGTAACCGTCTAGTTTATACACGATTTGGTAAGTTAGTTCAACAAAAAATGAGAATAACTGGTGCAATTTTAAGCATCATAGGTGGCCTTTCTAATATTGCATGGCTTCTAGTCTTGGTATTTCCTGGCACTCCATATTTTATTCTTACACTCATAATACTTTTCGGTATGCTAGCGTGCCTAGGAGGAATCTGTGCAATTAAAAGAAAGTTGTTTGTATTAACACTATTAGGATCGATTGCTTTGATAATCACGCCATTTTTGGTCATCGGTTGGCTACCTTTAATCTTGGGGATGCCAAGCCTAATTCTTTTCATCATAAAAAGAAAGGATTTTATTATGTAGCCTGCCTATTATTTCAAAAATTTATAAGAAATCTGAAAATGGAAAGTACGTACTCAAATATACAGTTCGGATAGAACATGTGTAGTTTAAAGAGATTCGCCATAATTGCCACTTTACTGATAGTGATATCCTTCTCGTTCATTACTTGTAGCCCGAAGGTATATGGCGATCCCAGCCGTTTAATCAGAATAAATGTTGATGAAAAGTTTATAATAGCCGCATGGTATGATGGCCCATATATCCCCAAGGCAATATACGATGCAAACCTAATTAAAGGCGGCAAAGGTGATTGTATAACTGATGGTAAATCAACACTTCAATATTATAATTTTGTAGGTTTAAAAAAAGGGGAAACAACGATAACTTTACCTTTAACTTCCGTTAAAAAGAAAATCTTCAAAGTACAGATTGAATAATACAATCCCAATATCTCATAAATGTGAAGTTAAACCACCGACTATTCTGTGGGATTTTGCTTTTTTAGTATTTGATGCAGAGGTGTTAACAGGCTAGGTGAGTGGTAATGAGGCTGCGGGGTGTCAGCTCTAGAAAACCTAACCACAATAAGTACGGCTCACATACGGCCCCGTTAGTATCCTCCTCTTGCTAATGGAAATAGTAATGGTAGTACCCCAGGCCTATTGACTCTCCCCTAAGAGGAGACATTATAATGCCTGCCATGAATACTTCTGTGGCAGGAGAGAATGCCGCAATAAATCCTCAGGATTCCAAAAACAGGCTGCCATATCTGGACTGGCTGAGGATTATCATTGTCCTGATGCTGATACCGTTTCACACCGCCATGACGTTTGCGCCCTATCCCTGGTTTCTGCAAAACAACGAGATGAGCCTGCCACTGCAGGGGCTGATAATCGCCATGGACAGATTTCAAATGCCACTGCTTTTCCTGGTTGCCGGCGCGGCGGTATTTTTCTCCCTTGGCATACGCAACTGGAAGAGCTATTCGCTGGAGAGGACGCTACGCCTCGTCGTGCCGCTCATCTTCGGTATGCTCGTGCTGGTGCCGCCGTGCTACTGGATTGCCGCAGTAAATATCTATGGCTATGATGGCACAGTATGGTCGTATTACCCTCGATTCTGGACGACGAGCCTGATACCCTCAACCACACCGGGCGCTTTCAAGCCGGGGACACTCTGGTTCATCTGGTACCTTATCATGTATACAATCGTCCTTTCACCGCTGTTCATCCTGATCAGAAGAAAAATCAGCATGGAGGCCCTGTCCAGGCTGGGCAGGCCTTTCGAGAACCCGCTGTTAATACTTACCCTTTTCATACCGATCGCAGCTATGCAAATATATTCGGATAATTCAATACTGGGATGGGCCATAACGCGCGATTTCAAGGTATTTTATTATGTAATCTTTTTTATCTATGGATTTTTCCTTTTCTCCGCGCCGGGATATATCAAGGGCATCACCAGATGCGGACCTTCAATAGTAATACTCGGCATTCTGATGATGGTCATCTTCATGCTGACTGTATTTCCTCTACAATCCAGCGCCCCGCTGGGCATAAAATTCTGGAGCAGCATTGTTGATCCGCGAATAGCCGGCAAATATATAGTACCGGCTATTTCCACCCTGTGCAGCTGGAGCTGTATCATCGCACTGCTGTACCTGGCGATCAGGTTCCTGAACTTCTCCAACAGGTTCGTGAAATACGGCAATGACGCAGTTCTACCTTATTATATTACCCACGCAACAGCCATTACCCTGGTGGGGATCTGGATAGTCAGCCTGCCTTGGGGCGTCTGGCCTAAATATATCCTGAACGTATTGCTCGCCTTCCTGGCAACCATGGTTTTCTACGAGCTGATGAAAAGGACCAATGTTACGCGCTTTTTGATGGGCATGCGGTTGAAAAAGGCGCTAAAAGTAAAACCGTCATAAATAAAAAATTTCGAGGTGGAAAATGGCTAAATCACTTACGCTCAATTTACTTGTCTTAGCTGCGTTACTACTGGCTGCCCTGGGCGGAGCCTGTGCGACAAATCCGCCGTCCGAAACCGGCAGCAGCCCGGCAAAAGAACCGTATGCAGCAGATACCTACGCCAACGAAGATTTCGGTTTCTACATCAAATATCCTAAAACCTGGAAGTCCGTAGAACCTACCGCGCCTTACTGTATTTTCAGGGCGCAGGCGCCGACTCAACTGCCAAGCATAAGCATCTCTGTATTCGACCCCGATAAGGTCCGGGACCAGGCCCAGGAAATTTATAATTATTACAAGTTAACCAACGTCAAGCCTCTGGAAACAAAACTATATGTGCTGGCGGATGGGAAAACACAGAGCCAGTATTCCAGGACGAAAATGACACATCCCGATACCGAGATTGTGAACTATGCGGTAACTTTCGAAAAATACGGGAAGTACATCAATATAGGCATAAGCACGGTGCCGCAAGCCGAGGACGCTGCATTATATGATGCAATCTTCCAGACAATAACTTTCTATAAGTAAACGCGCCTTCACCAGAGGCTGCCCTGGGGGGTATTGCCTTTCTTATATTTGATACCGAGGTGTTCGTAGGCCAGGCGGGTGGCCATGCGGCCGCGGGGCGTCCTCTCAATGAAGCCCAACTGCAGTAAGTACGGCTCGTAAACAGATTCAATAGTATCCGCCTCTTCGCTTATAGATGCTGCAATGGTGTCCAAACCGACCGGGCCGCCGTCGAACTTCTCTATGATGGTCCTGAGCACCTTGCGGTCTATCTCGTCCAGGCCGATCTGATCGACTTCAAGCTTGTTCAAGGCAGCGAGCGTGATTTCCTGATCAACATTGCCGTCGGCCATCACCTGCGCGTAGTCGCGCACACGTTTGAGCAGCCTGTTGGCCACGCGGGGCGTGCCGCGCGCGCGGCAGGCTATAAGACTAATGCTGTCATCATCGATCTTGAGCTTGAGGATGCGCGCCGAACGCTTGATGATATGGCTGATGTCGGTTTCATCGTAAAAATCCAGCCGGTGCACCGAGCCGAACCTGTCCCTGAGCGGCGAGCTCATGGCAGCGTAGCGGGTGGTGGCGCCGATGAGGGTGAATTTGGGCAGGTTCAAGCGCAGGCTGCGCGCGCCGGGGCCTTTGCCAAGGATGATATCCAGCGCATAATCTTCCATCGCCGGATACAAAATCTCCTCCACTATCCGGCTCAACCTGTGCACCTCGTCTATAAAGAGGACATCGCCCTTCTGCAGGTTGGTCAGGATGGCGGCAAGGTCACCGGGACGCTCTATGGCGGGGCCGGAGCTCACCTTGATATTGACGCCCATCTCACCCGCGATGATAAAGGCCAGGGTGGTCTTGCCCAGCCCCGGCGGTCCGTAGAGCAATATATGGTCGATGGCTTCGCCGCGCTTGTGCGCCGCCTGGATGCCTATATGCAGGTTATCCTTTACCTTCTTCTGCCCCACAAAATCGGCCAGCTTTTTAGGCCGCAGGTTAATATCCAGCGATACGTCATCAGGATTGACTTTGCCAGAAATTATCCGCGGTGATTCATCTTCCTGCATTAAGCAACTTCCCTTACCAGGTCAGTAGAATTATAGCACACGCATACAAAATACCGGCGTTAAAAGCCGCCGCATAAAAAAGAAGCCTCCCCGTGACGGGGAGGCTTCTTGATAAACAGATACTAAATACCTGTAACTATTCCTGTTCGCCTAAAATGTCCGGCTGGATATCTTCCTCAACAGCAAGCTCCTCATCGGGGCCTACCTTGTCGGGCAGGTCTGAGAAGATTACCGGGCCGTCCTCCAGCAGGTTCGTTGTCAATTCGCCGGGCTTCTGCGGCAGGTTGATGGATGAAGGTATCAGCTTGCCGATAATGACGTTCTCCTTGAGGCCATGCAGCCTGTCGGTCTTGCCCCAGATGGCAGCTTCAGCCAGCACCCTGGTGGTCTCCTGGAACGAAGCGGCAGCCAGCCAGCTATCCGTATTGAGTGAAGCGCGGGTGATACCCAGCAGCACAGGCCGGGCAACGGCCTGGTCTCCACCCTCGGCCTCCATCTTGGCGTTGATGTTTTCAAAATCCAGCCTGTCGATCAGATCGCCGATAAGCAGGTCGGTATCGCCGGAGAACTCCACCCTGACACGGCGCAGCATCTGCCGGACAATGGTCTCGATGTGCTTGTCATTGATATACACGCCCTGTGAGCGGTATACCTTCTGCACCTCATTGATGAGGTACCTCTGCACATCATTGCGCCCGTTGATGTGCAGTATATCCTGGGGATCCTTGACGCCCTCGATCAGCTTGTCACCGGCCCTGACGTACTCGCCCTGCTTGACAAGCACGTGGCTGCTGACCGGTATCTCGTACTTGCGCTCGTCCTTCTCCTCGTAGGTAATTATAACCCTGCCCTTTTCCACGGTGGCAAGGCCGCCGATCCTGGCGCTGAGAGGAGTAGCGCTGCCCGATTTAGCCAGCGAGGCGCTCGGCTCGGCCAGGACAGCCCCGGCTTCCACCAGGGCATTATCGGCTACCTGTACCTTATAACCTGAGGGAATCTCATGTTCCACAGGATAAGATTCCACATGGATCACGATGATTTCCCGGCGTTTTAATATCCCTTCCTCAACTACTTCGTTGAGCGTTACCGTTCCGTCTATTTCCGTGAGAACGGCTTTGCCCTTGGGCACCCTGGCTTCGAACAGCTCCTCCACGCGGGGCAGACCGGTGGTAATATCTATGCCTACCACACCACCGGTGTGGAAGGTGCGGAGCGTAAGCTGCGTGCCGGGCTCGCCGATGCTCTGCGCCGAGATGATGCCGACGGCGGTGCCTATCTTTACCAGTTCGGTAGATGAAAGATCGCGCCCGTAGCATGCCTGGCAGACACCCCGCTTGGCATTACAGCAAAGCGGCGACCTGATATTCACCTCTTTAACACCGGCTTCCATGATCTGCCTGATTTTGTCCTCGTCGATCATCTCGTTTTTATCCACGATGATCTCGCCTGTCTGAGGATCGACGATCTCTTTGGCGGCCAGGCGTCCCTTGATGCGGTCCTCCAGCGGCGGCAATTGGCTCCTGTCTTTTTCAGGGCCGGAGACGGTGAAAAGGATGCCCTCGCCGGTATAGCCGCAATCTTCATCCAGGATGATCAGGTCCTGCGATACGTCGATAAGGCGGCGGGTAAGATAACCCGCGTCGGACGTCCTCAGCGCGGTATCGGCCAGACCTTTACGCGCGCCGTGCGTGGACATGAAGTATTCCATCACGGAAAGGCCTTCGCGGAAACTGGCTTTAATGGGGAAGGGGATGATGCGGCCTGAGGGGTCGGTCATCAATCCGCGCATACCGGCCATCTGCCTGATCTGCGAGATATTACCCTTGGCGCCCGAGTAAGCCATCATATAGACGCCGCCATAGCGGTCCAGCGATTTTTTAATTTCATCCTCAATGATGTTGGTAGTTTTGGTCCAGACATCGATGGCCTGGGTTTCGTATTCCTCATCAGTAATAAGGCCGCGGTTAAACTGGTTTTGCAGGATGGCAATATCCTCATCGCCCTTGGCAAGCAGCCTGGTCTTGATCTTGGGCACCTCGATATCCCTGGCTGCAATGCTGGTCCCCGACTTGGTGGAGTATTCAAAACCCATCCTTTTCAGTTCATCCAGCATCCGCACGGTGTCTTCCCTGCCGCACCAGCGGAAACATTCCGACACCAGCTTCCTTAAATCGCTCTTGCTGGCTGCATTGTTATAAAAGCCGTTGTACGGAGCATGCGCGCGCAACCGTACGGGTAAAATTTCATTAAACATGATGCGGCCGACACTGGTCCTGACGGCCTGGCTCTCGGGCCCGGCCATCCTGATCTCCTCAGTCTTATTAATACCACCGGTTGTTTCAGCGCCTTCAGGCACTTCCACACTACCGTTGCCGCCCTTGATGCGTACAATGATTTCCTCGTTCAGATTAGGATAGGTGGCTTCGCCAGTGAACCTGAACATCTCGTAAGCGGCAATAGCTTCCTTGGGGCTGCCGAATTTCTTATGCTCGCCCTCGGCCACAGGTTTGAGATTGGTCAGGTAATAACAGCCCAGCACCATATCCAGCGTGGGAGTCATTACAGGTTCACCGGAGCTGGGCAACAGCATGTTATGCACGCTGAGCATCTGGTCACGAGCTTCACGCACCGCCGCCTTGGAAAGCGGTACGTGCACGGCCATCTGGTCACCGTCGAAGTCGGCGTTGAAAGCCGAGCATACCAGGGGATGGACCTGGATGGCGCTGCCTTCTATCAGCACCGGCTCGAACGCCTGGATGCTTAACCTGTGCAGCGTGGGAGCGCGGTTCAGCAGCACCGGCCGCTCCTTGATGACCTCGCTGAGGATGTCCCACACCTCAGCCCGGGCCTTTTCAACCTGCCGGCGGGCGCTTTTTATATTATGCGCGAAGCCCTGCTCGATCAGCCTGCGCATGACGAAGGGCTTGAAGAGCTCCAGCGCCATATGCTTGGGCAGGCCGCACTGGTGCAGCTTGAGATCGGGGCCGACCACAATCACGGAACGTCCGCTGTAGTCCACACGCTTACCCAGCAGGTTCTGCCTGAACCGTCCCTGCTTGCCGCGCAGCATATCGGACAGCGATTTCAATTTATGGGTGCTGGCGGCGCTGGGCAACCTGCCCCTCCTGCCGTTATCTATCAAAGCATCCACAGCTTCCTGAAGCATCCTCTTCTCGTTGCGCACGATTATTTCAGGAGCGCCAAGCTCCATGAGCTTCTTGAGGCGGTTATTGCGGTTGATCACACGCCGGTAAAGGTCGTTCAAATCACTGGTGGCAAAGCGACCGCCGTCCAACTGAACGATAGGGCGAAGCTCGGGCGGCAGCACGGGCAGAACCGTGAAGATCATCCACTCGGGCTTATTGCCGCTGCGCCAGAAAGCCTCAACAATGCGTAATCTCTTGCTCAGCTTCTTATGTTTCTGACCCTCGCTGGACCTGATATCCTTGACCAGCTTGAGGCGCACCTCTTCCAGGTTCATAGATTTCAAAATATTGAGGATGGCCTCCGCCCCCATGCCCACTTCAAAGGCATCGCCGTACTTTTCGCGGAAACCCTGATACTCGCTCTCGCTAAGTACCTGGAACTGCAGCTTATTGGCCTCAGAAGAGTCAACCTGGAACTCCTTGTCCAGATTATTTAACCTGTCCTCAAGCTCCTGCCTTTTTTCATTAAGTTTTTCATTGTGTTTTTCGTTATTCTTTTCATGGTTCGATTTGCCTGATTTGATCTCCGGCTCGAGCTGGGCCAGGGCATCCAGGATTTTCTGCCGCTGCTCATCGTAATACTGATGCAGCCTATCCTTACACGTCTCGCCGTTGACGGAGATAACCACATACTGGGCAAAGTAAAGCACGCGTTCCAGGTTGCGGGGTGAAATGTCGAGCAGTAAAGCCAGCCGGCTGGGAACGCCCTTGGCAAACCAGATATGGGCCACCGGCGCGGCCAGGCCGATATGCCCCATGCGCTCGCGTCGCACTTTGGAATGCTCCACCGTAACTCCGCACCTTTCGCAGGTGACTCCCCTGTAGCGGATCTTTTTATATTTGCCGCAATAGCACTCGTAGTTTTTTACGGGGCCGAAGATCCTTTCACAAAAAAGCCCGTCCTTCTCCGGCTTCAGCGTCCTGTAGTTGATCGTCTCAGGTTCGGTAACCTCACCGTATGACCATTCTTCAATCTGTGTAGGCGACGCCAGTGAAATACGTATGGCATTAAAATCATTTATTTCGAACACTTTTATCTCCTACCTTAAAGCTTTGGGAATATTCCCCATTCTCTTCTTGTCTTCAAAGATGTTGATGCTCTGGTCTTCCTCATTGAGGAGCTCAACGGCAAGTCCCAGGCTGCGAAGTTCCATAAAGAGCACCTTGAATGATTCGGGCACACCGGGCTGCAGCACATCCTCTCCCTTGACCAGGGATTCGTAGGCCTTGGCCCTGCCCTGGACATCATCGGATTTAACCGTGAGCAGCTCCTGCAGTGTATGGCTGGCGCCGTAGGCTTCCAGCGCCCAGACTTCCATCTCTCCAAAGCGCTGACCGCCGAACTGCGCCTTACCACCCAGAGGCTGCTGTGTGATCAATGAGTACGGCCCCGTGGAGCGGGCATGGACTTTATCGTCCACCAGGTGGATGAGCTTCATCATGTAGATCACGCCCACCGTTACCGGCTGGTCAAAGAGCTCCCCGTCCCTGCCGTCACGAAGCTGAATCTTGCCGAAAATGGGGGGCACTATCTTTCTTTCCAGGTACACTTTCTCCACCATCTCATCCAGGTCTTCATCGGCTATCTTCCTGTCAAGCGCCGGCATTCCCGCCTCTTTTTCCAGCCATAGCATGAGGCAGGCCCTCCGGGCTTCTCCCCGGTCTTTATCGGCGTCGCTTAAAACCCTGTCGGCATTAAAGACCTGGTCGGACAACCATTGCTTGACACTGGCGATTCCACTATCATCGAGCCTGTCCATATTGATCACGCCTTCTTCGCGGCATTTATATACGATCCAGGCCCTGCCCAGTGAATCCTCGATGGCAACATTGTCCGCGCCGTCGAAGATAGGATTGACGATTTTTTCACCGAAGATGTCGGCAGCGAGGCCGAGATGCGTCTCCAGTATCTGGCCGATATTCATGCGGGAGGGTACGCCGATGGGATTTAAAACGATATCTATGGGACGGCCGTTGGGTAAGAACGGCATATCTTCTTCAGGTAAAATAATCGAGATAACGCCTTTATTGCCGTGTCTTCCGGCCATCTTATCGCCCACCGAGATCTTGCGGCGCTGGGCAATCCAGACACGGACAAGCTTGATGACATTGGCGGGCAGGTCGGCGTTGTTTTCCGCAGAAAACTCCTTGACATCGATGACCTTGCCGCCTTCACCGTGCGGGACCCTGAGCGAAGTATCTTTCACTTCCCGGGCTTTCTCACCGAAGATGGCGCGGAGCAATTTCTCCTCCGCCGTCAGCTCAGTCTCGCCTTTGGGAGTTATCTTGCCCACCAGGATGTCTCCGGGGCCCACTTCGGCGCCGACACGGATGACGCCTTTCTCATCGAGATCCCTGAGGCTTTCTTCACCTACGTTGGGTATATCCTTGGTGATCTCTTCCTTGCCCAGCTTGGTCTCACGGGCCTCGACCTCGTATTTTTCAATATGGATGGAGGTGAACTTGTCCATCTTAACCAGCCTTTCGCTGATGATGATGGCGTCTTCAAAGTTATATCCATGCCAGGTCATAAAGGCGCACATTACGTTCTGTCCCAGCGCCAGTTCGCCGTTCTGTGTGGCCGCTCCGTCGGCAATGGGCTGGGCCTTCTTAATCTGATCGCCGCGGGATACTATGGGCCGCTGATTGATACAGGTACCCTGGTTGGTGCGGAAAAATTTGGTCAGGGGATATTCGTGTTTCTTGCCGTCACTTTTGATGACAATTTTAGTGCTGTCAACGGCTATCACCTCACCGTCTTCCTTGGAATAGACCACCTGGCCGCTGTACTTGGCCACCTCGCTCTCCATGCCGGTGCCGATCATAGGCGCTTCCGGCCTGAGCAGGGGTACGCCCTGCCGCTGCATGTTGGATCCCATGAGCGCCCTGTTGGCGTCATCATGTTCCAGGAACGGTATGAGCGCCGTAGTAACGCTGAATACCTGCTTGGGAGAGACGTCCATTAAATCCATTTTTTCCGGCGGCTCGGTTACATATTTACCGCCGCGGATGGCGCCCACCCTTTCTTCAATGAACTCATTTCTCGAGTTGAGAGGAGCATTCGCCTGCGCAATGCAATAAACGCCTTCCCTATCGGCGGTAAAATATTCAATTTCATCCGAAACGAAGGGCACGATCCTGATGTCCATCTCATGCAATGAAGGCAGCTTTTTAGCCAGAGCAGCGTCAACCAGGCTTCCCGCCGGGGCCACGAGCTTCTTCTTGCTGTCATGCACATCCTGCCTGAGAGTCCTGCCTTCCAGCATCTCAAAGGTATTTTTTAACTGGCGATAGACCTTGCGATAGGGCGTCTCGATAAAACCGAGGCTGTCTATCCTGGCGTAAGTAGCGAGCGAGCCTATGAGGCCAATGTTGGGACCTTCAGGTGTTTCGATAGGGCAAATTTTTCCATAATGCGAATGGTGAACATCACGGACATCGAATCCGGCGCGTTCGCGCGATAACCCTCCGGGGCCCATGGCCGAAAGCCTGCGCTTATGGGTGAGTTCGGCCAGCGGATTAGTCTGATCCATGAACTGCGAGAGCTGCGAACCGCCGAAGAATTCCCTCATGGAGGCAATGATCGGCCTGTTGTTAATCAGGTTGGTCGGAGTGGGATCATCGGTTTGCAGGCTCATTCTCTCCTTGATCGTCCTTTCCAGGCGGAGCAAGCCGACGCGGAACTGGTTTTGGATCAAATGCCCGGTCGTCCTTACCCTGCGGTTGCCCAGGTGGTCGATATCATCGGGCTGAAGAACCTCGTTATTGATCTGAATAAGCTTGCGTACAATTTCCACGATATCGCGCGGTTTCAGGGCGCGGGATGTGACGTGGTAGTTCTGTGACTCATAGCCGAGCCTTTTATTCAGTTTGAACCTGCCAATCCGGCCCAGATCGTAGCGGCGCGGATGGAAAAACATATTTATAATCAGGCTCTTCGCACTGTCAAGGTTGGGCGGTTCACCGGGTCTCAGCTTCTTATAAATATCGATCAGCGATTCATTTTTGGTGCGGATCGATTCAGGCTCTTTTTCGATGGTGGATGTAATATATTTGTGCTCAGGATCGGTATCATCAGCCTGGAAAAGCTCCATTAATTCGCCGTCACTTTCACAGCTTATGGCATCCTCAGGATCGCCTTCCCCGCTGATCGCCCTCAACAGCGTGGTTACCGCGATCTTCCTTCTGCCGTCGATTTTGGCCCACAACACATCACGATTGGAAGTTTCAAATTCCAGCCATGCGCCGTGCTCGGGTATGAGCTTGCCATAGCATAACCTGCGGCCGCTTTCCTCCATAGTCGAACTGAAATATACGCCGGGGGAACGGATAAGCTGGTTAACCACAACCCTTTCCGCGCCGCTGATGATAAAGGTGCCGTTTTCCGTCATGAGGGGAATCTCACCCAGGAAGACTTCCTGTTCCTTTATTTCACCCGTTTCCTTTATCAGCAGCCTTGCCCTGACATAAAGGTTGGACTGATAGCTCATGTCGCGCTGGCGACATTCCGGAACCAGATGAACGGGAGGGCGGAATTCGTAACTGGTGAAGCTAAGTTCCATTTTCTGACCGGTAAAATCCTTGATCGGGGAAACTTCCTGCAGCAGCTCCTTGATTCCCTCTTCCATAAACCACTGGAAAGAATCGAGCTGAACCTGAATTAAGTTAGGTATTTCCAATACCTGCGGGAGCTTACCATATAACTTTTGCTTAGCAACGGGTAGGCTTTGCCCCTCAATACCTGTAGACACAGACATATCCTCTCCTGTAAAAATAATTAATAGAACGGCTACAAATCAGTTGGCCTAATATATAAAAAATGACATATAAGGAGTTGGTGCGCGGGATTTATAATTATATGTGATCGCTTAGAATGGTTTATCAATATAGCAAATTTATAATATACCAGTATTCGGTCTTTTTGTCAAACAGCCGCTTATACGACATCAACTAATAATATTCTATACATTATTATATATTATATTAATGCGATATGGCAGTTATTACGGCAGGATAGTATAATACGGCCTGTACCGTTCTTTTTAACGATGGCTTTCATGTATAATAGCAGTCCCGTTTCATGTCCACTGTCTGCGGCGATTGTTCCACGAGGTAGTTTGTAATGTGGCATACCCTTGGCCAGGACCGCATAGTTAAACTTTTTCAAGATTCCGTTAAACGCCGTGCAATGGCACACGCATATTTGCTCGTTGGGCCGCCACATGTGGGAAAGATGAGGCTGGCGATCGATATGGCAAAAGCGTTAAATTGTACCGGCGCGGAACAGCCGTGCGACAATTGCAGCGCCTGCCAGAGGATCGAACAGGGAAAGCATACGGATGTTATGGTCATCGATAAATATGCAGGCCGCGATGCCAAAGACAGGAAAAGGGCAACGGAAATCGGCATCAGCGCCATCAGGGAACTCTTGCAGAGAAGCGCCAATTTACCGCCCTACGAAGGCAAACATAAAGTCTATATCATCGACGATGCCGATATAATGTCGGTAGAAGCGTCAAACTGCCTGTTGAAAACCCTGGAAGAGCCACCACCCAACGTGCTGATTATATTATTAACCGCCGAAGAAAGCCTCCTGTTGCCGACTGTGATTTCCCGGTGCCAGAAGATGGAGCTGAAACCGGTTACAACAGGGGAAATCGAGTCCCGGCTTGCCGGAATGAACAACTTGAGTCCGGAGAAGATTAAACTGCTTGCCAGGTTGTCAGGCGGCTGCCTGGGCTGGGCTATGCTGGCTGCCGGAAACGATGTCTACGTCAACGAGAGGGAATCACGCCTGGTCGAATTTATACCCTTGATTACAAGCAACTGGGATGCAAGATTATCTTACGCGCAACAGGTTGCCACCGAGAGGTCGGGCGCCGAACAGGTCATCAAGCTGTGGCTGCTATGGTGCCGCGATGTAATGTTAATCAAGTATAATTGTGAGGATGAGATCACTAACCTGGACCACAAGGACGATATAAAAAACTGGGCCAACATGTTAACGGTGCTGGAAATAAAAGATTTCATCGAAAACTTGAATAAAGCGCTGATTAATTTGACATACAATGCCAACCTTCATTTATTATTTGAAGTACTTATGCTGGATATGCCCAGAAAGGAGAAAAGAGCGGAATACATGATGCATTCCGCCGGTTTGAATCAATAATGGCAATGATTGCTGGAATCCGCTTTATGCAAGCGGGGAAAATATATTATTTCGATACGGCAGGCCTGGATATCAAGGCCCATGACTTCGTTGTGGTGGAAACTAATCGCGGCCATGAGCTGGGCAGGGTGGTGGTTGATCCAAAGGAAATGACGCCGGCCGAGAACGCAGAACCCTTCAAACCTATTGCCCGCATAGCCACTGCTGAAGACTTGAGCCACGCCCAGGCTCAAAAGGAACGCGCCCGCAAAGCCATGAATAAAAGCAAGGAGTTGATCGAGAGCCTAAACCTGCCCATGAAGGCCATCTATGCCCAGTATAATCTGGACGGCAGCCATCTCCTGGTGTTCTTCTACGCGGAGAAAAGGGTGGATTTCCGCGAGCTGGTGCGCAAGTTGAGCCACGAATTAAGAACTCATGTGGAGCTGCGGCAGGTCGGCGCCAGGGATGAAGCCAAGCTTGTAGGCGGGGTGGGCAAATGCGGCTGCCAGCTCTGCTGCGTATCATTTCTTAATGAATTCGTGCCTGTCTCCATTAAAATGGCCAAGGAGCAGGATATTGCACTGAACCCCATGAAAACGTCAGGTTTGTGCGGCCGCCTGCTGTGCTGCCTCGGTTATGAATACGAGCAGTACCATGCCATGAAAGGAAAATTGCCGGAGATCGGCGGCGAGATTGTAACCAAGATGGGCAAGGCTAAAATCGTGGGGAGGAACGTAGTCAAAGAGACGCTGGTGGCTCAACTGGAGTCCGGTGTCACTATCGAAGTGCCTATCAGTGAAGTGGTGCTGGTAGAAAAGAAATAACTTTCCCGTCGGCCCGAGTCACCTGGTGTGCGGCAGATATTTCCGCCACTCTTCCCTGGTACGCATATACTGATAAGGAATATAAAAGCCGATATTGCCCGGTGCGCACGGCTTTCTCAGCAGGGGCATACCCGCCTCAACAGGCGTCCTGCCGGCTTTCTTTCGATTGCATGGAATACACGCGGCAACTACATTTTCCCAGGTGTGTTGGCCGTCTCTTCTGCGCGGTATAACATGGTCAAGTGTCAGCTCTTTTGTTTCGCGGCCGCAGTACTGGCATACATACCTATCGCGATTAAATATCTCCAGCTTGGTCATTTTTCTGAGATGGGAGTGTTTTCTGACCATGTAGACCAGCCTGATTACTGAGGGGATATCGAACATGCCTGTTGTCGAGTGGAAATAGCCGCGGCCGTTCTCAATCACCTCTGCTTTTCCAATCAGCACCAGAACTACCGCTCTGCGTACTCTGCAGATATTCAGAGGTAAATAGTTCTCATTCAGAACCAGTACAGGTAAATTGATCAGATTCTCATTCACGTCTGCGCCGAATGTATTTTATCAGGAAAAGTGGTCAGCTTCAAAAATTATTCTTTTTCAGCGTCAGTCCCTGGACTTTTGCCTTGACCGGGTGTTCTTTGCGCTTTTAATATCACCCCTGTAATCAGGCGCCATGATATTAAACACAAGGCTGATTGTCGGATCTACCATGCGCGAACTTACCCGGGTTTCTATGTCATCAAGATCAAGACAGGTGGTAATAACCGTCGGCAGCTTGGCATTATAGCGGTAATTTATCAGTTGATAGAGCTTTTCCTGCGCCCATGGCGTGGCTGAATGCTGCCCGAAGTCATCGAGGATGAGCACGGGGATTTTTTTTATCTTTTCGAAGAGCGCATCGTATGAAACCTTGCTGTCCGGGCCGAAAGTCGATCTTAAATGATCGAGCAGGTCGGGAACAACAATAAAAAGCACGGATTTGCCCGCTTCCCTGAGATAATTGGCTATGGCAGCAGCAAGATGCGTTTTGCCACAGCCGTTCAATCCCTGGAAAATCAGCCAGCCCTGCGGTGACTGGGCAAAATCCAGAGCGTTTCTATAAGCCTCTTCTAGATTCTGGCGTACATTTTCGGGCAAACCCAGCCTTTTATAATAGAACGTTTTGAATTTCATATCTTTTAACAGCTCAAGGTCCAGGCTGTCCAGGTTCTGCAGGCCGGATAGCTCTTTTTTCAAAACCAGCACCGTGCTGACATCGGTATCATTGATGTGGCCGGCAAAATCATTGGCGAAGTCTTCGACAGGGCTGCTGGTTGTAATCAGCGTGGGCAATTTATTGTTAAAGCGGAATTCCAGCAACTGGTCCAGCTTACCTTTCGCCCAGGCGGTCGTAGTTAACATATTCAAATTATCCAGAATCAGCAGCGGGCACTCCTTAACCTGCTCGAATAATTCATCATACTGAGCTTCGCTGTCAGGACTGAAGGCCGAACGAAGATGGTCCAGCAGATCCGCCACGGTGATATAGAACACAGGATACCCTCTGTTAATCCTGAAGTTTGCCACGGCGCTGGCGAGATGGGTTTTTCCGCTGCCGACCGGCCCCACTAAAATTAGCCAGCCTTCGGGATTTTCCGCATATGACCTGACGGTATCATATATTTTTTGAAACAACTGCTGCGACGCAGGGTCTTTTTCCCGGCCCTTCGGCAGCAGGTTATCAAAGGTCAACCGTGTAAGGTTGCCGAGATTGCTTATTGATTGAAGCCTCTCGGTTTTTTTCCTTTTAATCTCTACTTCGGTACAACGGCAGGGAATAAGCCGGCTGTAATCAGGCTCACCGGAAGAATTCAGCGGGTGAACAAACCTGGTGCCCTGACAAACAGGACACGGAACGCCACGCTGTTCAGAAGCTGCCGAGGCTTCCAGTTCATCTGCGGACCATGTGGCCATATTTTCCTCTGATGTACTTATCGGGATCCCGTTCTTTTTTAGAATCTCCGACATATCTTCCATCTTTCTTACCTTCTCTTTCCCATCGTTTTAAAATACCGTTGATGTATCTCCAGTTCCTTACATTTGCCCTGATGGCTTCTTTAAACGCATCCTGTATCCAATCAGGCGGATACCTCTGTTCAGCTTCCTGCAACTCTTCGGCCAGGATAGGCGTCAGCATACCGATATTCTGCTCGTATAAATTATAAATATCGAGCGGTTCCATGGAAGCCAAAGCTTCCATCTCCCTAATTTTTACCTCCGGTATTTTCAAGGTGCCGTTGAGTATTTTGGACATAGTCTCTTTGTCATTCTGATTATTAATAAAATAGGCTTCATCCGGAACGTTATTGGTGCTTATGGGAACATGCACCAGGATCCCATGCTGAACAGCCGAATCCAGAGATTGTTTGAGTAACTCATCCAGCGGCGCCGACTGGCTTTGCAGACCTTTCACAAGCACCGGATCATTGCTTAATTCATTGAAAGTAACGAATTTAGGATATCCACGCCGCCTGCTTAAAAGAAAGAATAGCTGCATGACGACCTTTATTTCAGCAGGGTTTTCCATCAGTGGCAGCACTTCTGAGTAAAATATGTTAGGCAAAGGCGTCACCTCAGCCCGCGACGGAAATCCTTTAAATATGTTTCTGGACACTATCGTATCGCCTGAAATAGATCAGATTAATAACCGGTGCTGACTTCAACAATATTATTTTCAAACTTTGTTGTTTCCTGGATAAATCTGAGCGGCACTTCGCCCGTCGGCCCGTTTCGATTCTTGGCGATAATAACCTCGGCTATCCCCCTGGGATAGGGGGAATCTTCTCCGAACTCCCTGAGCCAATCATCTTCAGAGTATATTTTTTCCGGGCGGTGGATAAACATTACCACATCCGCATCCTGCTCTATGCTGCCGCTATCCCTGAGATCAGAAAGCTGCGGCTTTACCTGCTGCCTGTGTTTCTTGCTCTCCTGTCTGTGTTCAATGTTTCGGCTCAGCTGGGATAAGGCCAGCACCGGCGCATCAATCTCACGTGAAAGGCCTTTCAGCGATTGAGTGATTTCAGTCAGCTCCTGTACCCTGTTATCACTCCTGGTGTCACCCCTTAACAGCTGGATGTAGTCCAGAACCAGCAGATCTATCTTCCGTTTGAGGTGGAGACGCTTGGCCTTGCTGCGTATCTCACTTATCCTCATATTGGGAGTGTCATCGATAAAAATGGCAGTTTCGGCAAGCCTGGGAATTATATCTCTGTGCAACATCCGTTCTTCCAACTCTGAAAATCTTTCCTTCTTGAAATGTTCAGAATTAATGTTCGCTTCACTGGAAAGAATTCTCTGAATTACTTCCCTGCGTGACATTTCGAGGCTGAAAACAGCCACGCATGCTTTTTGATTAACAGCGGCATTGCGGGCTATATTCAAAGCCATGCTTGTTTTACCGATACTGGTCCTGGCGGCGAGAATAATTAATTCAGAGCGCTGTAAACCGCCCAGGGCATTATCAACGGCGGTAAAGCCTGTTTTAATGCTTGCCAGTTCTTTCTCATTTACATTCTTATCAGCTTCTTCAAAATAGATATTCAGAGCATCATGGATGGATACAAAGTCGCCCTTTCCCTGACGGGTTCTCAGCTTGAATATGATATCCTCAGCCCTGCTTAAGGCAAGATCAACATCGGGTTCCGCCTTATAGCCTATGGCCTCAATCTGCCCCGCTGCGCTGATAAGACGGCGCATGGTAGCCAGCCTGGTTACAATTTGAGCATAGTGTCTTACATGAAGAGAGGTGGGTACAATGGATATGAGATGGCTGAGATAGGCAGCCCCTCCAGCTTCATCCAGTTTACCCAGCCTGGCAAGCTCTTGCGCCACAGTGATCTGGTTGATGGCCTCATCACGAAGAAATATATTATGACAGGAGCCATAGACAAGCTGGTTCTGCTCAGTAAAGAAATCCTCTGTTCTCAGGACCGTATCTATTTCATTGATCGCTTCACTATCGATCAATAACGATCCCAGAACAGCCTCTTCGGCATCCAGATCATAGGGAGGCAGCGCTTCATTCATTACTGCTGATCGGTTTCCTCTTCTATTATCACTAATATTTTAGCAACGGCATCCTTAACAAGCACGATTTCCACTTCATGTGTACCTATTGTATGGAGAGGATTTTTCAGCTCAATCTTCTTTTTATCAATTTCAGCATTCATAAGCTTGCTGAGGCGATCGGCAATATCAGCTGTCGTCACCGAACCGTGCAATGTGCCCTTGGCACTGGCTTTGGCTTTAAATCGCAGCTCTTTACCTTCCATCTGCCTGGCGAGTTCGACGTATTCCTCCTGCTGCCGCGCCCGCTTCCTCTCCCTTTCTTCGGTAATCTTTTTGGCTGCTTTTATAGCCGAAGGTGTTGCAGGCATGGCAAGACCTTTCGGCAGCAGGTAATTCCTCGCGTAACCATCGGAAACTTCTTTAATATCGCCGCGCTTTTCCTTGGCAGTTACATCTTCCAGAAAAACAACCTTCATGATTAAATCCACTGTCTCCTTTATTATTATTTGATACCACCGGAATAACGAACCATCAATATCCTGATAGCTGAATTCCATCTGAAAATAGTGAGTTCATTGTCCCAACATGCCAGCATATATAAACCGGCATCAGCACTACCGCCAGAACAGTTTAAATCGTTTAATAGGTACCAGTCAAGACAAATATGAAATAGATACCAATGAATCATAGCGATTTTTATGTTAACGATCTTCATATTCGCATTATATTACGATTTCCCTTGCGGTATTGCGTTTAGCAATACGTTCATTATCTTGACATTAAAAATGGCTCAACATATAATGAGCCAGAGTTATCGTACATTTACTGCAATGCAAATTAACGTTGCACAATTGCTTAAAGAGCCGGTTGGTGCAAGTCGACATTACACGATTGACGAACTCGCTGGAGACAATGAAGATACTCAGGTGACCGGGGATATCTCGCTGACACGAACAGGCCGGGGTATCCTTGTCAACGGCAAATTGAGAGCCGAAATCGATGGTACCTGCTCCAGATGTCTCGGCAATGCCCATCAGAAGATTGATATCAACATGGAGGACGAATATTTCCCTACACTTGATATTGGCTCTGGATTGTATCTGAAGCCGGAATCGGGAGACCTTACCATAGACGAAAATCACATCCTTGATTTAAGCGAAGCATTGAGGCAGTATATAATAATGGCGGCGCCTACTAAGATGCTATGTAAACCGGATTGTCCGGGCATCTGTTCCTTTTGCGGCCAGGAATTCAGTAAAGGTGATTGTCAACATAGAACCCAACATGTTGATAGCCGCTGGGAAAAGCTAGTACAGTTAGAGAAGGAGAGTAAAATATAAATGGCACCACTTCCGAAAAGAAAATACCCCAAGGCAAGACAGGGAAAAAGACGCAGCCATCTTGCCAGAAAACCGGCTGCACTGATTGAATGCTCCCGTTGTCACAGCCCGAAACTGTCTCATCAGGTTTGCCCGACATGCGGGACCTATGATGATAGAGAGGTTATTGAGGTTAAGAGCCCTAAGAAGAAAGGCAGTAAATAACGCTTAAATTTGGTATCCTGATATAGCTTAGGTAAGGAGGGAAGTAAATGGTCGAAGATATTAAGGTAGCCTATGTGTTTCCAGGGCAGGAATCTAAACAAGTTGGAATGGGGCTTGACCTTTTCGTCCATTATAACGCAGCCAGGGAAGTATTCGAGGAAGTTGACAGGACGCTGGGTTTTCCGCTTTCCCGATTATGCTTTGAAGGACCTGAAGAAGACCTGGCGCAAACACTCAATGCCCAGGCAGCCGTTCTTACCGTAGATATTGCCTGTCTGCGCGCCGCGGAAGAGGCCACGGATCACACATTGCCACCGCCTACACTGGTGGCCGGACACGGCGCCGGAGAATACGCCGCTCTCGTGGCAGCCGGCGTTATGACACTCACTGACGCGGTGCGTTTAGTTCGTGAACGAGGAAGATTGATGAATGAGGCCGGCCGACGCAAAGTCGGAGGCATGCTGACAATTCTGGATGTTGAAAAGGATATCATCGATGGGATATGTGTTACTACAGGCGTGGAAATTTCCAACGTCAATGCGCCTGACAATATCGTAATCAGTGGCGATGAGACCAGGTTGTTAAAAGCCAAGAGGCTGGCTCAGGTGAAAGGCGCCAAGCGAATGGTACCCGTGAAAGTCAGCGGCGGCTTCTACTCCTCCCTCATGGAACCTGCGATTGAAGGCATGATAAACGCAGTTTCACAGTTTAAATATGAAACCCCGGGCGTGCCCATAGTATCAAATGTCACAGCCCAGCCTATGACCTCGCTGGAAGCCATTAAAGAAGAATTGATCAGCCAAATCGCCCACGGGATAAAATGGCAGCAATCCATTGAAACGATGCTTGCACGTGGTATTACTACTTTCTTCGAGATCGGCCCGGGAAACACGCTGACCAAATATATTAAAAGCATCAGCCCCGGTGCTCTCACATTCAACATTAGCAATGCGGAAACCACAAATGAGATTGTTAAGTGGCGCAGGGGTGGGAAATAGAGTCAGCTTAAATAATTCGTTAATATTTTTCTTTCTGATCGTTTTATAAATGTCCGCAGGCTTACGACACCAAGCCCGAATAGCTGCTCTGCAAACTCTTTTCGAGTCAGAATTTGCTGCTAACAGCCCTGACTGTATTTTGCTTCGAACATTGCAGGAAAAAGAAATACAGGGCGACACCGCAAGTTTCTCGAGCGAGCTTGTCTGCGGAGTGATCGGTAATAAACAATTTATTGACGATACAATAAAGCGCTTTGCACCCGCTTTTCCCATAGAGCAGATTGCCACCATGGATCGCAACATTCTTCGCCTTGCTCTATTTGAAATCCTGATTCATAATAAAGTGCCGCCGAAAGTTGCTATTAACGAAGCTGTAGAGTTGGCCAAGCAATTCGGCTCGGAGAAGTCACCCAAATTTGTTAACGGAGTTCTCGGTTCTGTAATTGCTGAAAAACAACAACGCAATAAATGAATTGATGGATACAAATAGTTCATCGTATAATTTAAACGAGGGCTGATTTGGCAAAGCCATTTGAGAAAATAAGAAAAATTCTGACCGATGAATTGGGTGTAGAGGAGCCCTCTATTGAGCCCACTGCTTCTTTCATCGATGATCTCAATATGGATCCCGACGATATCGCAGAGTTTTTTACCACGATCGAAGACCAGTTTAGCAAACCGGGCAGCAAGCTGGAAATCCCGGATGACGATGCCGACAAAATCATTACAATACAGGATCTGATAGATTACCTCCAGGAAGCCGGTATAGACGATTAAACTCCTGATTTAGTTGTACAATTCATTCTGTTATCTAACCTGTCAGGGTCTCCAGCAGTTTTCTCAGTAACTTTTCCCAGCCTTCACCCGCTCTAAGAATATTAACCCTGATCTGCCGGTTGCCAACCTTAATACTCTCATGAACTGATTGTAAGGCGAATTTGATACGCTTTGCTCCGGATTCATTAAAGCTGAGAACTACGTCGCCATCCTGCCTGAAAATTGATTCAATACCCGCGTTCGCAGCCAGTGTCTTCAAACCAACGATATATAGAAGATTATCCACTTCATCGGGCACCGGCCCGAATCTGTCTATTAACTCAGATTTAATGTCCTCCAGTATCTTGTCATTAGTGATATCTGTCAGTCTTCGATAAATATTAAACCTCGTCCCAACATTCTCTACGTAGAACTCGGGTATAAAGGCCGGTAATTGTAAATCAATGGAAACGGAGGGCAGTTCTTCCCTCTTCTTTATATCACGGCCTTCCTGTCTGGCACGGATTTCTTCAACCGCTTCAGCCAGCAGTTGGCAATAATAATTGAAACCCACCGCCGCAATGTGACCGCTCTGCTCAACACCCAGTAAGTTCCCGGCGCCCCTTATTTCGAGATCCTTCATGGCAATGGTAAAACCGGCGCCCAGCTCTGTTGCCTGTTCTATGGTCTTGAGCCTTTTCCTTCCTCTGTCACTCAGATTACTTGTGGAATCAAACAGAAAATATGCGTATGCCGTATTGGCTCCCCTGCCAACCCTGCCACGCAGTTGATAAAGTTGTGTTAATCCAAGTTTGTCCGCTTTATCCACAATCAGGGTATTGACATTGGGTATATCCAAACCCGACTCAATTATGGTGGTTGTGACCAATACATCAGTTTTGCCTGCAATAAAATCCGTCATTACGGATTCCAGCTTTTCTTCTTCCATTTGCCCGTGCGCTATGGATATCCTGGCCTCCGGGACCAGCTGTGCAATTTTTTCAGCCACATGGTGGATGCCAAGAACCTTGTTATGCACAACGAAAACCTGCCCGTCCCGCTCCATCTCCCTCAGTATGGCTTCCCTGATGAGTTTGCCATCCATCTCACCAACGAAAGTGGCAATAGGCGACCTGTCTTCCGGTGGAGTTTCAATTGTGCTCATATCCCTAATGCCCGATAGTGACATATGTAGAGTTCGAGGGATAGGTGTTGCGCTCAATGTAAGAACATCTACAGTCTGACGTATCTTTTTAAAATGCTCTTTATGCGCTACACCAAAACGTTGCTCTTCGTCTATTACTACCAATCCAAGGTCTTTAAAGAGGATGTCTTTTTGCAGCAACCGATGCGTGCCAATGCATATATCTACGGCTCCCCCGTTAAGTTTTTCAATGGTCTCCGCCTGTTCTTTTGGAGAACAAAAACGGCTCAACATGGCAACACGGATAGGAAAAGCCCTCAAGCGTTCACTGAATGTGTCCATATGCTGTTGGGCAAGAATGGTTGTGGGTACGAGCACTGCAACCTGTTTTCCATCCATGACGGCTTTAAAAGCCGCTCTCAGAGCAACTTCAGTTTTACCGTATCCCACGTCTCCGCAGACCAACCTATCCATAGGTTTGCTGGATTCCATATCCTCTTTTACAGCTTTCACCGCTTCCAGTTGATCGGGCGTTTCCACATATGGAAAAGATGCTTCCAATTCTTGTTGCCAGAGCGTATCAGGGGAAAACGCTGTTCCTTCAGTCGTACCACGAGAGGCATAAAGATCCACCAATTCTTGGGCAATATTTGCCACTGACTCTTTAACTTTCTGCTGTGCCCGGTTCCATTCCTGGGTTCCAAGACGGCTTAATGCTGGAATCCGCTCTCCTCCTCCTACATAAATACTTACGCGGTCAATCTGTTCAGCAGGTATATATAGCATGTCCCCGCAGGCATATTCGAGAACCAGATAGTCTTTCTGCACATTATCATTTATCAGCCTTTTCACTCCGGCAAACCTGCCGATCCCATATTCTATATGTACAACATAATCTCCAACATTAATATCTTCAAGATATAGATGATGCCGTACAGGTCTACCACGACTCAAACGCCTTTGTTTTGTCAATCCAAACAGCTCAAGATCGGTCAACAATAGCAGATCATCACCCATCCGCCAGCCGCCCTCTGTGGAGCCATGTATCAGGATGAAGGCTCCTTCATCTGGAGTCGCTTCCAGCATACTTTTTGATTGTATAAAAATATCACGCTCCTCCATAAGTTCCCTGATACGATCAGACTGCTGGCTTACGATTACAACCCGTTTGTTCCTGGTCCGCAAATCCGGTACCTCATTTAGAAAAACCTGAAGCTTGGCAGCATAATCCGGCGCCGGATTGATATTCATTTCATATTCCGGTGCGGTTCGACCAATAGCTGCTTTCCAACACAGGAATTCGATTATTTTCCTCTGTTTTTTAAGTTTATGTGCTATCTCCTGGACGTTGAAATAGGAGTTTATATTATTGGCCTCGGCGCCTTTAGATTGCTCCTGCCTTTTTATCGACTGTTCAATCTTCTCAATTTCTGATTCAACCTGTTCTTTATCTTCGATTAATACCAGAGCATTTTCCGGCAAATAATCCAGTATATTTGCACTTCCTGAAGCATCAATTTCACTAACCGGTGTCATCATGACAGACCCGTCGGTTTTCATAGAGCGTTGGGTTCTAGGATCGAGCTGCCGTATACAATCTATTGTGTTTCCGGAGAATTCTATCCTGACCGGGAAATCATGATGATTGGGGAAAATATCAAAGATACCACCCCTTCTACCATATGTGCCCGGTATTTCCACAATGTCATTGAAGTCATAACCCAGGATCTCAAGTTTTTCAGCCAGTTTTAAAGGCGGGATCTCCATGCCGGGCATTATCTCGAAACACTTTGATTTAAATTGATCCTTGCTGATCGATCTGTTTGCCAGAGAAAGAGCGCTGGTCACTATTAGTAGACGAGTATAATTATCCGAAGCCTGGCCATCAAATGCCGATAAAATCGAAAAAACTTTGCTTCTTTCAGTTCTTGTGGAAAGATCAGCTACCAGCCCGCTAAACAAAATATCGATTTCCGGAAAGAAATAAAGCTCAGCCTCTGCTTCAATCCATTGCCTGATCTGATCGAGTCGCCTTTTTGCCGTTTCAGGATGCGCTGTCACAAAGAGAACAGGATTGCCAATAGCATTATAGATTTCTGCTATAGAGCAGGCATAGGCCTGTTCCGGTAAATGCAAAGCAATCCTTGCTTTCTCAGCGGTCTTTAATTTTTGCACTAACGCTTTAAATCCCGCGGAATTATGCATGATGGGCAACAGATTATATAAATTCATAATAAACACATTTGAGGCTGGCCGGTAACGGCACAGCCTTGAGTCGATTTTAGCATAGCACCGTAGAAGCTACAAAAGCGCCATCTATCATCTTGAATAATATAATTGGCTAGCTTAGAATATAGACGTATTTTTAAACGAAAGCGCTATAACCTCAAAGCTCTTTAATAAACCAAAGCGCCGGTGATATCAGATAGCTGAACAAAGGCTATCAGTTGTTGTGGGAACAAAATGGAGGTGTAGAATGTTAAATAAAAAGGCGTATGTATTAATACAGACAGAAACCGGCAAAGCAGAGGCGGTGGCAAAAACATTACGCGGTAAACCCGGCATTCTATCAGCAGACGTTGTCACGGGTCCGCATGATGTTATTCTGATAATTCAAGGGGTGGATACGGATGCCATTGCAAAAATTGTCGTCAATCAGGTACAGGCTGTCCAGGGAGTGCATCGTACCATAACATACATGGCTCTGAGCGGAGATTAATGATCCTAACGCCAAAGCAGTAAATAGCAGTATTAGAAGATTGACGATCAGGAATCATAGCTGATCCCAAATTAAATGTAGACATATTCTTAATGAAAAGTATTAAACTCCACGATATCATTAAATTAGTTATCAGCATAACAGCCTGCATGCTTGCAGGATTTATCGGCCAAATTTTCACACGTCCATCCGTCACTAACTGGTATGCCCTTCTTGAAAAACCGTTTTTTACGCCGCCGAGCTGGCTTTTTGCGCCAGTCTGGTTTCTCCTCTATATCCTGATGGGCATATCCGCATTCCTTATCTGGCGCAAAGGTATTAAAAATCATTTAGTACGGGAAGGATTGATTATTTTCCTCGTACAACTAATACTTAATGCCTTATGGTCCTTTGCCTTTTTTAGCCTGAAGTCGCCGATGGGCGGTCTGATTGTTATAGTCCCGCTATGGACTGCCATACTTTTAACCATAATCAATTTTTTCCGCACTTCGATGACGGCCGCATGGCTGCTACTGCCATATATACTGTGGGTCAGCTATGCAACCGTGTTAAACTTTGCGATATACATCCTCAATCCCTGAATCCAACAACTTTCTGCTATACTCTTCTTGGATATGAAAATCGGAGTCTGTGGAATAGCCTGTGAGAAATGCCCCAGGATGACCGTGGGGACATGTCCGAACGGAGAAAAAGGATGTATCCCCAAAGAGAATAAGTTCTGTAAAATCTCAACCTGCGCTTTTAATAAAGGCATTGCTTTATGCTTCGAATGCGCTGAATTTCCTTGCGAGGTTACTAAAGCCGGCCCGATCAGCTATGGTTATTGCACTTATATCTCTGGTAAAAACCTTCAGGGGCAAACATGAAACTGGATGATTACGTCCCTCAGGTAGAGGATGTTGTTGAGAGAGCTCTTAATGAGGATTCCGGTTTTGGTGATGTTACTTCGGACATCTTATTATCCCCTCATGTAAAAGCAGAGGCTAACATAATCTCTAAAGCGGAAGGCGTACTTGCGGGTATCGAAATAGCCAAGCTGGCTTTCCTTACCTTAGATCCTTTCCTGGAGTTCGAATCACTAGCTAAAGACGGGACTAAAATTCACCCTCATGATGTGCTCGCGAAAATCGAAGGACCTGCCCAAAGTATCTTAAAAGCGGAAAGGACTTCACTTAATTTCCTGCAACACCTTAGCGGTATAGCAACTGCAACCTCACGATATGTAGATGCCGTTAAAGGCTTGCCGGTGCAAATCCTGGATACCAGAAAAACAATCCCCGGGCTACGGATACTTGAAAAATACGCTGTCAACGTAGGGGGCGGGCATAATCACAGGATGAATCTGAGTGATATGGTTCTTATCAAGGATAACCATATAGCAGTTATGCGGAAGCAGGGGATCGGGATTAAGGAGATTATACAGAAAGCTCGCCGGAAGGCAGCCAAAGGGATAATGATTGAAATAGAAACCACCAATCCCCAAGACGCTGCACAGGCCGCCGAAGCCGGGGCCGATATTGTTATGCTTGACAATATGACTTTGGACAGTATGAGGCAGGCTGTAAAAATGATCGGCCACCGCGCTATAGTTGAAGCTTCTGGCGGAGTCACTCTGAATACGGTCAGATCAATAGCCGAAACAGGTGTTGACTGGATTTCAATCGGCGCTCTTACCCATTCAGCAAATGCGCTTGATATCAGTTTAGAGCTAAAGGTTTAGTTTTTATATTTGTCAGCTTTTCACGACATCAAGATAAGGCTAGCGCATTTCTTTACTCAACCCTTATTAATCGATTCCTAACACTCATATTTTCTTTACCTGCCCGAAGCTCCTATATTTAAGAATTCACGTAAATACTGCATCTATTTGCATTTTATATAAATTGCTCTTGCATATATTCTCATCTAGTGATATACTGCGATCAATTTTAGGGTCTCATTAAAAACGACTCTATGTATTGCATTTTCTGAATCGCTTCTCAAAAACTATTTTAATTTAGTTGTAACGTCATTTTAATATCTATGCAATAAAAGAATGGGAATATGCACTCCTGTAACTATTCCTTGATGAACTCATAGGCGGCCTTTATTAAATTTCCAAGGAGGTGATGCACACTAATTAAATGGCTTAATCTTTGATTTTCACTATTCAGGATTCAGTAATACATTGTACACACTTAAAACTTTCGTACGTGGAGAATTCTCTAACATCACTGGTATTAAATTTTCAAGGGAGGAATAATGAAAACTAACTATCCAAGTTTTCTTGGAGTTTTAGCAGCCATAATCATGGTTGCCTCTTTCGTTCTCCCGACGTTCGTTGCCGAGCCCTCCGCGGTATCGGCCGACCCGGGC
>Ga0163210_1000101_pt1 | contig 28568 bp, 32 predicted proteins | sample Kivu_220m_FD_113536 | JGI IMG/M metagenome (GOLD analysis project Ga0163210, IMG submission 113536) | Freshwater microbial communities from Lake Kivu, Western Province, Rwanda to study Microbial Dark Matter (Phase II) - Kivu_220m | ecosystem: Environmental > Aquatic > Freshwater > Lake ...
CTATTAGATAATTACTTGACAACAGCAGCGCTTTCATACATGCGAGGAACATAGTGACGAAGCAATCTCCCCGCATTACGTCGGGCCATGCTCCTTCGATCGTAGGATTGCCGCGATTCGCTCGCAATGACATTTCATTTTGCACCCGTCCAGGGCGTTAACCTGGGTATCCAGCGAGGTACGTTCTTTTTATAGCGCCGGTATTCCTCTCCGAACCGCTTCTCCAGCCCCGGCTCCTCTGAAAGCATGAAATAGGCGTAATTCAACGTAAAAAAACAGGCAAACCATATGAGCAGACCGGCAGAGCCGAATACGATGGTCTCGCCCAGCAGCGTGATAAGCACGCCGCTGATCATAGGGTTGCGCACATAGCGATAAGGTCCGATGACAACCAGCTTCCGCGTCGGCGCCCAGGGCGCCAGCGTGCCCTTTCCTATATTGACAAAAAGCTGGATAGTAACGGATAGCAAATATAATCCGTATCCCATTAGCACCGCACCGATCGCGATTAGAACCGGGTCCCAGGGTAACCTGAATCCCCAGCCCGGTTGGAATCCGCCCGTAGACCACAGGATAGTCAATGGCACGATCAGTAATACAGTTACTGGAAGTATAAAAGACTTGATTTGCGATGCGACGTCATCCTTCATATTAACTGCATCGTATCAGGAGATTTTAATCGCTTGCTCAGGGAAATCAGCATTTTTTGTTATTCAACACCTGTTTTACCTCATCGGGAAAATCTGAGATTATGCCGTCGATATCGAAACTCAATGCTTTATGCACGCTCCCGGCATCGGCACAGCCCCAGACAAAGACTATGAGGTTTCGGTTGTGGGCAGCGGAGACGAGATCCTCAGTGAGATGAGAGCAGTGGACGCCGATGAAGCGAGACTGGGAGAGCGAGGATATCTTTGATGGGTCATCGATGGCAAAATCCGTAATGAGCGCATGCATAATATCCGGGGCGAGGCGGGAAAGGGAGGAAATGATCTCACGGCTGAAGGACGCAAGCACTACCCTATCTAAAGCTGCGTGACTGCGCAGGATTTCCAGGAAACGATCAATAGCTTTAACCGTTTTAAGTTCAATAAGCAGTAAGATATCCCCGCTGCATAGCACCAACGGCTCCACAAATGTGGGAACCTTATATTTACCATCCACCAGGTGCAAGCGCACCTGCTCAAGTGACATGTGCTCTATCTTAACAGCATCAATCTCATCATCGTGAAATACGACGAACTCCCCATCGGCGGTCTCCTGGACATCGAACTCGATGCCGTCCACGCCAAGCTGGAGCGCCGCCTTAAACGCTTCAATCGTGTTATCCGGGAAATCGCGGGTGAAGCCTCTGTGGGCTATATTGAGGATCTTTCGCATTTTATTAATCCAGGATGGCTATGGCATCCATCTCGATGAGGGCGCCCCTGCTGAGCAGTTCCTTGACCACGATGCCGGTGGATGCCGGGAAGCTCTTACCAAAAAACTCACGCCTGACATCAGCAGTGGCCTTGTAGCCCTCCCTGGTGCGGATATAATCGCAGGTCCAGACTACATCATCAAAGGTAGCACCGGCCGCTTCGAGTATCATCTTCATCTTTCCAAATATCGTCCTATACTGCTCGGCGAAATCACCTTTGACCACCAGCTTGCCCGTTTCAGCGTCGATGGTAGTGGCATCCGTTCCTGATACGAAGAGCATGTTCCCCTTGCGCACGGCGGGTGCAAAGGTCAGGTGATCAAAAATAGGCCATCCCGGGTTAACTGTCTCTCTTTTGCTCATGGCTGCCTCCCCTCTGTAACTTTGAATTATAAGATTGCTATGGAAAATATTTGGCGAGCGCAGAAGCCGTGTGAAAAGGATCACTGCTCACGACATTAGCTCCATAGAATTCCATCGCCCCTATGTCAGACGACACATCGCCGCTATTGCCGCGATCCACCATCCTCGCCACCACAGGAAAACCATCCCAGCCAGTAGCATCACCCAGCTGCGGGAAAACAATACCAACATTGAAAGAGGTAACATTTAGCCTGTCGCGAAAGCCGGCAAGCACCCTGTAAACGCTGTGCTTGAGCGATTCGGTTAGACCGGGTGTCAGCACCATGACCTCATTCAGCTTGAGCGCAGCCAGGTAGACCATTACCCGCGCATCGCCGTGCTGCCAGGCCAACCCCAGCGCCTCATGCGCTACGAAAAGGTCGTCAAAATAATCGCTACCGTGTTCTTTGCGGTATGCCACGGCTGCCCGCCTCAGTTGTTCCACTTTTGCATAATGTGAGCCGCGTCCCAGCACTACCTGCGCATGCCCGTGAGGTATGCTGGCGCCAGCACGGTTCATGCAGTTCCACAGAAAAAGGAAGTAACGGGCAAACGGGTCAAATGCGTGGGCGCTCTGCGCCCACTTCCATGCAGTCTCCAGGTAGTCCGCAACCTCACTGCAACCAAACCGCAGCGGGTCATAATTTTTAAATATAACGACGCCGTGATATCCTTCATACTTCGCCACATTGCCGGCAGTAATGCAGTGCTTTCCCTCTATCCGGCCGAAAGGGTCCTCGGGTGTGTTTTCCAGTGGATTGGAGAAGGGATCATCTTCTGTTTCCTGCAAAACGGCAGGTTGGCCATAATGATCAGGGGAGAAATGATGGGGACGCAGCGACCTGAGCGGGTTGAATATGGAACATTCAGAAGTAACACGGTTGGAGACTTTTACAACCCTCTGACTGGTAACACCTTCAACGGAGCCGAATTGCTTTTCGATCCACGGGAGCATTTGCGGTGGTATATTCAGAGCGCCCTGCACCACATCCACCGAGAATATGCGCTCGAATGCCTGCCTGGTTCCAGGAGGCATGGCAGCGACGAGTTCAACCAGCTCTGATATCGAGGGCGTCATGTACCGCGCCAGCTATCCACAAAATAGCGCTCAAGCCTGCTTGGGGGATGATGTTAGCCTGTTGATGAGGTCGGGAGTTTCCTTCTGTCCCATGCCGTAGCTGATAAGCTGCGCCAGCCTGTCCAGCATGGGGGACGCCGCGGTAAGGTCGCCTCGTTCCAACAGAGGTAGCGCATTCTCCAGCAGCGTCACTTCCTCGTTGAGCTGGCAGGCAAAGCCGCCCAGGTTCCCGCAGCAGGGAGCAATGACATCCGACCTCCATAGATGCGCCTGTTTGATCTCCAGCATCTTCTTGAGGTCTTCTATTCCTTCCTGTCCAGTTGAAGGGTTCGCCAGTTTCTTCCTGGCCGCTTCGAAGGTATCAATATTTATCATCATCATGACGGCACCGCCTGCAGGATATTTTACTCCCTTTTAATCAGTGCTTGAAATGGCGCACGCCCGTGAAGGCCATTGCCATGTTATATTTATCAGCAGCCTCAATAGTTTCTTTGTCCCTGATCGAGCCGCCGACCTGTATGATGGCAGTCACACCGCCCTTAGCTGCCATCTCCACGGTATCGGGGAAGGGGATAAAGGCATCGGAGCCCAGGACGCTGCCCTTTGACCTGTCTCCGGCACGCTCAAGGGCAAGCTGGGCGCTCACCAGCCTGCTCGGCTGCCCGGCACCCATGCCCAGCAGTATGCAGTCTTTGGCCAGCGTTATGGCGTTAGACTTGATATGCTTCACCACCTTCCAGGCAAAGAAAAGATCGTCCCACTCTTTCTGCGTGGGCTGCCGCCTGGTGACAACTTTGGGTTTGAACTCATCATCCGTATAGAAGTCCTTGAGCTGCGCCAGGAAGCCCCCTGTAATAGGGCGGAACTCCACCATTTTACCCTTCGGCGCCTTGCCCTGAGCCGGCATGGAGAGAAGCCGCAGGTTCTTCTTGCGTTCCAGCAATTTAAGCGACTCATCCGAGTAGCCGGCCGATATGATCACGTCGTAGTGGGTCTTATCTAGCTCGGTGGCAAGGTCTATTTCTATCAACCGGTTCACCGCCACGATACCACCGAAGGCTGCAACCGGATCTCCCGACAATGCCCTGCGGTAGGCTTCGGGAAGATTGTAGTGACTGGAAAGCCCGCAGGGGTTGGTGTGTTTGATGATGGCGACCGTCGGCTCCTCGAAATCGCTCACAGCGTTCCATGCCGATTCTATATCAAGGAAATTGTTGAAGGATAGCTCAGGTCCGCGGTGCAGCTTGACCTGGGTGATGCCCCAGCCTTTACGCCCGGCAACCTTCTCAAAATACAATGCAGCGCTCTGATGCGGGTTCTCACCATAGCGCAGGTTATAGGCCTTCTCCAGCGCGATGGTCAGGTTTTCCGGGAAGATCTCGCCCTCCAGCAGGTACTGCGAGATGACTGTATCATAAAGTGCAACATGCTGGAAGGCCTTCTGCGCCAGTTTCCTGCGAAAAGCCTGGCCTACTTTTCCGCCTTTCAGCTTTTCAATTACATCCTCATAATCGGCGGGGTCGATCACCACCAGCACCTCAGGGAAGTTCTTGGCGGCGGCGCGTATCATGGTGGGTCCGCCGATATCAATATTCTCCAGCGCGTTCTCGAGGGTCACACCGGGTTTAGCCACCGTCTCCACAAAGGGATATAGGTTCACCACCACCATATCAATGATCCCGATCTTATGTTTCTTCAGCTCCATCTGGTGCTTGAGCAGGTCGCGGCGTGCGAGTATACCGCCGTGTACCGCCGGGTGAAGCGTTTTGACCCGCCCGTCAAGTATCTCGGGGAAGCCCGTGATATCCGAGATGCTGCGTATTTTCAGACCCGCTTCGGTAAGGGACTTCCTGGTGCCCCCCGTGCTGAAGATTTCGATTTCCAAGTCCTGGAGCTGTTTTGCGAAATCGACGATACCTGCCTTGTTGGAGACGCTGAGGATTGCGCGCATAAGACCACCCCCTATTGTATTATCACCCGTTCGCTGCAATCAGCCCTGACGACCTTCCCTATGAGCTTAGCTCCCGGCAGCGCAGCCATTATCTTTTCTGCTGTATTCTGCCCGCATATAACCACCATGCCTATGCCCATATTGAACACACGGAACATCTCGGCATCCTTGATGCCGCCCTGCTTTTGAATAAGCTCAAATATGGCAGGCGCCTGCCAGGAAGACCTGTCAATCTCCACAGAAAGACCTGCCGGCAATATACGGGGGATATTGCCCACGAAACCACCTCCTGTTATATGCGCCAGCCCCTTGATCACGCCGAGGAATGGCTTCAATTCATTGTAATAGCAGCGGTGCGGCTGGAGCAACTCCTCGCCGAATGTTCTCCCCAGCTCCGGGTAAATCATCTTCAACGGGATGGCATCGCGCTCTATGCCGAACACCTTGCGCACCAGCGAGTAGCCGTTGGTATGCAACCCGCTGGAAGGCAGCCCCAGCACCACATCCCCCCCGGCTATCTTATCCCCCTTGATAACATGGTTTTTCTCCACCACTCCAACAATAAATCCTACCAGGTCATAATCGTGGGCCCTGTACATGCCCGGCATCTCGGACGTCTCGCCGCCGATCAGGGCACAGTCAACTTCCCTGCATGCCTGCACAAGGCCTGAGACGATGCCGGAGACCTTATGTGGCATGAGCTTGCCCATAGCGATGTAGTCCAGCATGAAAAGCGGGCTGGCGCCGCAGCAGAGGATGTCATTGACGCAGTGGTTGACCAGGTCGATACCGACTGTATCATGATTGTCCATGAGGACAGCAATCTTAAGCTTGGTGCCCACACCGTCGGCGCTGGAAACCAGCACTGGTTCCTTATACTGCTTCAGCTTGAAGAATGCGCCGAAATGGCCGATATCGGTGAGCACCTCGGGACGGAACGTTGAGCGGACAAGCTCCTTGATGAGGTTTTTGGTCTTGTCAGCAGCCGATATATCTACGCCGGATTGAGCGTAAGCGCCTCTATGTCTCGATCTCACTAAGGCTCCTCGAAGAAGTTAAGGGTAGAGTCTCCAGTTGTAGTTTATCCATCTCGAGCTGAACAGGGGTGGGGTATTCCCCCGTGAAGCACGCCAGGCAGAATATATCCCTGGGCAAATCCACTGCTTCGATCAATCCATCCATGCTTATATAGCCCAGCGTATCCGCTCCGATGGCATCCTTGATGTCCGCGACACTCTTGTGGGCAGCGATCAATTCCCAGCGCGTGGCCATATCCACCCCGAAAAAGCAGGGATAGCTTATGGGAGGCGCACAGATTCGCATGTGCACTTCCCTGGCGCCCGCCTTGCGCAGCATGTTGATAACGCGCGGCGTGGTCGTGCCCCGCACGATGCTGTCATCCACCACGACGAGGCGCTTGCCGGATATCTCCTGAGTAAGCGGATTAAATTTAAGGCGAACTCCGAGCTCGCGCAGCCTCTGGTCGGGCTCGATGAAGGTACGACCCACATAGCGGTTTTTGAGCAGCCCCTCATGATAGGGAATGCCCGATGCCCTGGCATAGCCGATTCCTGCCGCCGTGGCGGAGTCGGGGATACCCATGACCATATCGGCTTCCACGGGATACTCGCTGGATAGAATGGCTCCCATTTTCTCGCGCGTTGAGTAAATCAGCTTGCCGTTAAGTACGCTGTCCGGCCGCGCAAAATAGATATACTCGAAGATGCAGAGTGCCTTCCTGGTGCTCTCAATACGCGTGCTGCGCACTCCACCGCTATCTATTGTTACGATTTCACCCGGCTCTATCTCCCTGATATATTGCGAACCGATGTGATCCAGCGCGCATGTCTCGGAAGCTATCACCCAGCCACCGTCCAGTGTACCCAGGCAGAGGGGCCTCACACCCATCGGATCACGGACACCGTAGAGCTTCTGGTTAGCAAGTATCACCAGCGAATAAGCTCCCTGAAGCCGGCGTAAGGCATACTTTATTTTGGCCTCGATGTCCTTCTCCGGCGCCGATAGTATAAGGTTGGCGATGACCTCCGAATCCGTGCTGGAGTTGAAGGTGAACCCCTTCTCCTCGAGCTCCATGCGAAGCGTGCGGGAATTGATTATGTTGCCGTTATGGCCCAGCGCCAGTCGCGCCTCGGTGGTGCCTACCATCACGGGCTGCGCGTTGCATAGAACACTGGAGCCAGTAGTGGAGTAACGGTTGTGGCCGATGGCTATGTTGCCCTTTAAGCGGACGAGGTCGTCTTCTGTGAAAACCTGCGAGACCAGTCCCATATCTGTATGGATATAGATTTTACTGCCCTCCGCAGTAGCTATGCCCGCGCTTTCCTGTCCACGGTGCTGGAGCGCGTACAGGGCAAAGAAGGTGATTCGGGCTACATCTACTCCGGGGGCGTAAATGCCAAAGATGCCGCAACTCTCGTGCAGGTCATGCATCGGTTTACACAGGGATTATACGGCTTTTAGTACGTGCAGGTCAATCATTTGTATCTGAACCAAAAGGATTGCCGTGGCATTCCATACTACGTTATGACACTACTTCTTCACTTTCTCTATCAGCCAATCGAGCGCAGCTTTGACCGCCCGATCATCCAGCCTCAGCCTGTGGCCGGCGCCGGGAATGATCACCTTCTCCTTGGGCTCACCCGCCTTCTCATAGAGCCGGTGGACGTGCTCAAGCGACACGGTCTCATCATGGTCGCCGTGTATCAGCAATGTCGGCCGCGGCGCGATCTTATCGATGTACTGCAGCGGGTTAACTACCTTGAAACCTTCGAGCCATTTATCCACCGAGGGTGGGAACCCTGCGTCTCTTATGATTCCTATCTCCCTGAACCTGCTTATGAGCGATTCTGCCGTAAACCCGTCTGCCATGAAGCCGAACTCGGCAGGACAGGCAAAGGTCGCGACTGCGAAAATCCGTGGGTCGTGCGCGGCCACGTAAACGCTCACAGCGGCGCCTCCCGAGGATCCGAGCAGGCAGATCCTCCCCTTGTCCACCTCCGGCAACATATTCAGGAAATCCACGGCGGCGGTGAGGTCGTGTGTCCATCCCACCATGTCTATATTGCCCTGGCTGGGACCTGCGCCGCGGAAGTTGAAGACCATGGAAACGAAACCTGCTTCGCAGAACTTAGCGGCAAGCTCCGTGTAGCCGCCCCTTTCGTTCGGATTGTAGGGCACTGCGGGAATGCCGTGAGAAATGCAGACTGCGGGATACGATCTACTGCAATCATCAGGGGAAAATATCTCACCTGAGAGCATCAATTCGTCAGCGCTTAAAATTACAGAGGCATTCCTCATGGTCTCAATACTCCAAGCATAAGCAATAACAGCAATCCCCAGGATACCACGGCCATAATCATCCAGGCAGCCTTGTTCCAGCGCAGTATTTTAACACCGTCCAGCGGCGGGAACGGTACCAGGTTGAAGGCCGCCAGCCACAGGTTGATCTGGAAGCCGAAACTCCCGATTACACTCAAGACGCCTGTATAGAATGTAAGCAAATAGAAAAGCCCCGCGAGTATGATATTGGCTACCGGTCCTGCCGCGGAAATAAGCCCTTCCTCCCTGGGGTCGGGTGTCTTATAGGTGGATGTATATACGGCACCCGGCGCGAAGAAGAGAAAACGGCCGAAGCTGATGACGGCAGAGGCCACGGCAATGATAAGCCCCAGCTTCCACATACGGAACTCGGCGTGGTAGCCGAAGCGTTGCGCAACTCCCTTATGCGCAAGCTCGTGAAATACAAAGCCTGCACCTATTCCAATTAAAGATATGGCGAAGTAAATTATAAAATCCTGGATAGATTGGGAATAAGGAATACCACGTGCAGGTATCAAGTACTGGAAGGAGAAGCAGAATCCCAGCACCAGCCAGCAGATGGCGAGGTCGCATATTTCGACTTTGCTGAACCTCATGGTAAAAACGGCCTCAGATGTATCAGGAATTCCTTATTGCCTTCCGCGCCCAGTATGGGTGAAGCCGCCAGGTTCAGCAGCTTGAGATTGTTTGCATTTATCCAGACGATGAAATTGCCTATGGTCCTGGCGTGTATTGCCGGGTCTTTTATTACGCCTCCTTTACCTACATCTTCCTTGTTAGCCTCGAACTGCGGCTTAAACAGCACTACCATATCGCCGGGCGGCTTCAGGTGGGGCAATACATTGGGGATCACTTTGATCACTGATATAAAAGATAGGTCCATAGTGGCAAGATCCACCTTTTCCGGGAGGTCAAATGGAAAATGTGCATTGATTTTTTCTATCACCTTAACCCTTTGATCCTGCCTTAATCTGTAATCAAGCTGCCCGTAGCCGACATCCAGTGCATAGACCTTCTTTGCGCCGTGCTGTAGCAGGCAATCAGTAAAGCCGCCGGTAGAGGCTCCCACATCGAGGCATATCATCCCGGTCACATCTATACCAAACTCCTTAAGCGCGTGTTCCAGCTTCAGTCCACCGCGGCTGACGTATTGCAGCTTCTCCGATAATCTTATTTCTGCGCCGTCGGAAATCAAGCTTCCAGCTTTAGTCACAATATTCCCATTCACTACTACATCACCAGCCATAATTAGAGCCTGAGCCTTGCTCCTGTTTTCAGCAAGGCTTCTTGCTACCAGTAGTGAATCTAAACGTTGTTTCGTCATGAGCACAAAATATGAGGGGCAGGAACAAAGTCCTACCCCTCTTTTCACTTCATTATAATATTGCTATTTCGGCTGTGGTGGTGCGGGTGCCGGGAACCCCTTGGCGACGCTCTTGGGCATGATATCGACAAGCTCTTTGACCGTCCACACGCCGTCCTTGAAGATACTGGTCACAATGGCCGGCTCGGAGTATAGGCCGACTTCACCACCACCCACAAAGAAGGTCCTGCCGTTAATACCGGCAGCGGCATCGGTGGCAAGGTAGACCACCAGCGGGGCAATATGCTCGGGCGCCATTTTCTTTAATTCAGCGCCGATATCCAGCCCCAGCCCGCCTACGGCTTCCTTGGCCTTCTTCTCCATGGCCGCCTGCAGCTCCGGCGAGAGCGTCAGGCGCGTTGCGGCTATAGGACGGATGCAGTTGCATGTCACCCCGTACTTGGCCATGTCCATGGCCACCGTCCGCGTGAAGCCAACAATAGCTTCCTTGGCGGCGCTGTAGTTGGCCTGCCCCAGGTTGCCCAGGCCCGCCTGGGAAGAAGTATTGATGATACGGCCGTACCTCTGCTGGCGGAAAAACGCACAGGCATGCCTGGTGCAGTAGAAATGGCCGTAGACGTGCACCTTCTGGATAATGTCCCACTCGTCCTCCGTCATATTGAAGACCATGCGGTCGCGCAGGATACCGGCGTTGTTTACCAGTACATCGATTTTGCCGAATGCATCTATGGCAGCCTTGATGATGTTTTCGCCGCCCTTCCAGGTGGCAACCGAGTCGTAGTTGGCGACTGCCTCGCCGCCCATTTTCTTGATCTCGGCAACCACTTCGTCGGCCGGAACAGAGGCCGCTCCCGCGCCGTCGGCGCCACCGCCGAGGTCATTGATTACCAGCTTCGCGCCCTCGGAAGCAAAAAGCAAGGCTTCTGCCTTGCCCAACCCGCGTCCCGAGCCGGTGATTACTACAACCTTCCCGTCAAGCAAACCCATTAAAATTCCTCCTCGTTAGTTTTCAGCATATATTACTCTTTAAACGCTGCCTTTTCAAGAAACATATACGATTATTTCGAAGTGTGCAAAGTCCCACCGGTTTGATGTTGACATTAAATTTGCCAGGTGTTATATATGGTTGATTCTCTCGCACAAAGGAGGATTCCCCATGTCAGGTGGAGCGTTGTCTGGAAATCAGGGTGCTTGATTTCGGTCAGTATATCGCAGGACCCTACGCGGCCATGCTGCTGGCTGAGCAGGGAGCCGACGTAATCAAGGTCGAGGGTGATCTTGAGGCCTTCTACCCCACTCCCTCCAACGTCCGGGCACTCCTGCTGCTTGAGATCGGGTATAGTAAAGAACAGATCGAGGATTTCAAGGCAAAGAAGCTGGTAATACAGGCGGCTGTGCCGCAGAAGCAGTAAATAGGAAGAGCCGCATGTATAATAAACTAACATTCTCTCTTAAGGACACCGGACTGGCACTTATCACAATACATTGTCCGAATAAAGACAACCGGGTGAATGCAGAGCTGGCGCAAGAGCTAAAGCAAGTCTGTGATGATATTAATTTCGACACCAGTATACGTGTGGTCATCATCACTGGCGCTGAAGGTAAGGCTTTCTCCACTGGAGTAATAAGAAAAAAGAAGGGGGCACCATATTCATTAGCAGCCCCATTGGCTGGATTGAAATGTCCTACTATTGCTGCCGTTAACGGCGACGCCACAGGACAAGGGCTTGAGATGGCATTAGCCTGTGACATTAGAATCGCCGCGCACACTGCTCACTTTGCACTACGCTATATTGAGAAAGGTCTGATTCCGTCCGATGGTGCTACTCAGAGGCTTCCGCGGCTGATCGGCCGAGCTAAGGCTATGGAGCTCATGTTAACAGGAGAGAGCATCAGCGCAGACGAAGCCTTACACATCGGATTGCTGAGTGGGGTAGTACCAAAAACAGAATTAATGAACTGCATACTTGATATGGGAAAGAAAATGGCAGGCAAGGCACCGTTTGCCCTGAGATACTGCAAAGAAGCGGTGTTGAAAGGCATGGACATGACGCTCGACCAAGGTCTGCACCTTGAGGGGGACTTGTATTTCCTGCTGCATACCACGGAAGACAGGAAGGAGGGCATAACCGCCTTCAAGCAGAAGCGCAAGCCGCGCTTCAAAGGGAAGTAGCCTATGGGCGCTTTTGAAACCATCTTATATGAAAAGAAAGGCAATATAGCTCACGTCACGCTCAACCGCCCTCAGGTACTGAATATTTACAACGTCCGCATGCGCGATGAGCTATACGAGGTTCTGGGTGCGATCATGGAAGACCACGAAGTTCACGTAGTGATATTGAAAGGAGCCGGCGATAAAGCTTTTTGCGCCGGGGCCGATTTAAACGAGTTTTTATCAGCGCCATCGCCGACGGCAGCCCGGCATGCCCGCTGGCAGAGAGATGTCTGGGGGCTTTTCCTCAACCTCCCCCAGCCGGTTATTGCCGCCCTACACGGCTACGTGCTGGGCTCCGGCATCGAGATGGCACTGTGCTGCGATATCCGTATAGCTTCGGAAGATGCTCAGTTCGGCTTACCAGAAGTGGCGCTGGGCATTATACCCGCTGCAGGAGCCACACAGACCCTACCACGTGTAGTTGGCATTGGAAGAGCATTCGACTTATTACTTACTGGCCGCCATATCAACGCGCGGGGAGCTCTGGACATGAAGCTGGTCAACCGTGTTGTTCCCCGTGAACAGCTTCTCCCCACGACTGATAAGCTGGCCGCTGGAATTGCTAAATTGGATCAAGGGGTAGTCGGGACAATCAAGCAAGCAGTTTCAAGGGGACTGGATCTTCCGCTGTCTAAGGGGCTTAAACTGGAAAAAGGCTGGCGAAGTCTCTTACTCGGTAAGTGATTGTTTCGTTTCGCTCGCAACAAACTGCAAACTAAAATCCGTACCACGTGCATATCTCACTAAGCGGCACCCTGTTACTGCGGAACTGGTTGATCTTAGCAGCCGGGTCGGGATAGCCGATAGCGATGGTAATGAGAAGCTGTTTCGATTCGGGTATATTCAAAATGCTGCGCACCGCTTCCGGATAGTTGATCCCCGCTGCCAGCATTACCGTGCCCAGCCCGTAATGGAGTGCGGCGATGCAGATAGTCTGCGCCATAATGCCGACATTCATTATAGCCCAGGCACTCAGGTCTTCATCGGTATAAATATAAATTGCATTTGGAGCATCGAAGAAGCGGTACATATCCACAAACCAGTTGAGCTTCTTTTCCTCGTCTTCGCGCCCGATACCAAGGGCCTCGTAGATACGTACCCCGTTCTCTTTCCTGCGCTCCCTGTAAGGTGAGGGCCACTCGGGTACCGGGATGACAGGCGTCCGCTCATCCTGTCCAAAAGCTTTGGACGCTAGCGTTTCCCGAAGCTTTCGCATAATTTGACCGCCCACAACGGCAAATTCCCATGTCTGTGTGTTCGCCCAGGATGGCGCACGTGTGGATACGGTTAAAAGATCCTCAAGCACCTTTTGCGGCACCGGGTCGGGCTTGAAGGCACGGACGCTGTGGCGTGATTTAATGGCTTCTATAATATCCATATCGCTAACCCTCTGAATCAGGTTTAAAGTCAGTTTGGGAATTCTATGTCAGGTCTGAACCGCTGTCAAACTACGAGGAAAGTAACATCGACTTGACTTCATATTCCCGTGAATCCATTGACGGCAATAAGTGTCTTGGGATAACCTTGAAAGCATGACTGACACGGACGTAATCGACAGCAAGCTCCGCGAGTGGACGAGAGGCAAAGGCCTCCGCGAAGTTATAGTCGCCATATTCAATAGAATTCGCGATATCCCCTACGCTGTGCTGCCGGAGCTCAATAGTCCCCGCGGCTACATACACATACTGGACCTTAAGATGGGATCGTGCACGCCCAAGCATTTCCTGCTGAGTAAAATGTATCAGAGACTCGGGCTGGATGTCTTATACGTCGTTTACCCCTACCGCTGGGCCGAGTTCAAAGAGTTGTATCCGCCGGGACTCTGGAACCTGGCAGAACAGATGCCCATTGCTCACCACCTTGCCTGCAGGGTCGAGATAAACGGCCGCTATGTGCTGGTGGACGCCACCATAGATCCACCCCTGGGCAGGATCGGGCTGCCGGTCAATGACAGCTGGGATGGGATATCCGACACGTGTCTTCCGATTCTTCCCACCGGGGGCGAGGAAATATATCATCCTTCAGAAGCCGAGTTCATATCACCGCCGGACCTGAACGAAAATACCCTGGCTTTCTATCGGGGGCTCAACGACTATTTCGATAGGGTGAGGAATGGAAAGGTCTAAAGCGGATCTGGTACTACACAATGCAAACGTAATTACGCTTGACGTGCGTTACCCGCGGGCAAAAACGGTATATATCAGCGAAGGTAAAATCCTTAAGGTCAGTAACAGGGGTATCGACAAACAGTTCGTGGATACCTGTACGCGGGTAATAGATTGCATGGGCAAAACCATAATCCCCGGCTTCCATGATGCACATTGCCATATCGTAGCCTATGCGGAAAATCTGCTGAACATCGATATCAGCCCGGCATCAGTCAAATCTATCGAAGATATTATCCGAAAAATACAGGAAGCAGCCAGGGCTGTACCTGCGGGCAACTGGATAAGGTGCTCGGGATACAACGAGTTTTACCTTGAGGAAAAGCGGCATCCAACCCGCCACGATCTTGACCTGGCAACACGTCTCCACCCGGTTAAGCTGACACATCGTAGTAGCCACGCGCATGTGCTTAACACCGCTGCATTAGCGCTCGTGGGCATCAGCAATGAGACGGAGGAGCCGCCCGGCGGCATGATCGACCGGGATCTGGAGACAGGCGAACCTGACGGGATACTTTTCGGTATGGGTACTTATCTTGCCAGGCGTATCCCGCTATCTGATGAGAGAGAACTAGAAAACGCACTGAGCAGAGCAAGCAGAACTCTGCTCAGGCTGGGTATAACGACGGTACAGGACGCATCTCCGCTAAACGACATGCACCGCTGGAACCAGTTCCTTTTCTGGAAAAAAAGTGGAACCTTCCTACCGAGGGTCATTATGATGTTCGGAATTGAGCAAAATGAGAATATCCAGGGGAAACAGCCGTTTTATGATCGGGAAACCGGACTTGGCAGCGGCGCCATTAAGATCATGCTGGACGAAGTCAAAGGCAACCCCAATCCACCACAGGCAGAGTTAAACCGCCTGGTGCTTGGCATGCACAGGCGCGGGTTTCAGGTGGCTTTACACGCTGTCGAAGAGAATACGATCAAAGCAGCACTGACTGCCCTGGAACATGTCCAACGGGAGGTACCTGGAGTAAAGAGCCGCCACAGGCTGGAACACTGCTCGGTCTGCACGCCTGAGTCAGCGGGTAGGATTACCGATGTCGGAGCAATGGTTACGACAAATCCAACTTTCATTTATCATAGCGGGGAAAGGTATGTAGCAACCGTTCCAGCCCGGCAACTTGAGCACCTTTATGCCATAAACACCATGCTGAAAGCGGGATTAAAAGTTGCTGCCGGCTCGGATATGCCGGTGGCGCCGCCAGACCCGGTCAGGGGTATCTATGCAGCAGTGACACGTAACGCCGATATGGGTCAAAAAATTGTGCCGGACGAAGCGATCCCGGTCCTTGAGGCTATTAAATTATATACTTTGAACGCCGCCTGGTCGTGCTTCCGGGAAAAGCAAATGGGTACCGTTTCAAAGGGCAAATATGCAGACCTGGCTGTCATGAATGCCAATCCCCTACAGCTCGGCCCTGAAGAGCTAAGGCATTTAAAGGTGAATATGACATTGCTCGCAGGGCAGATAGCCTTCAGCGAAGCTATCTAATTTATAACACCGCTGGCTATATAATTTTCGTATTGCTTCTCGTCCAGGCCCAGCAAATCCAGGAATACGCGCCGGTTATCCTCACCCAGCAGCGGCGCGGCTCGGTTAAACAGCGCGGCCGTTTCACTCAGCCTTATCGGCGTTCCGTCTGCCCGTATTTCGCCCAGCACAGGGTGCATAAGCTTCACGAAGAATCCTCGCTCAGAAAGGTGTGGGTCGTTTGCCAGGTCGCGCGCATCGTAAACGATGGCTGCAGGGACACCTGCTTCCTGCAGCATCCCCATTAAGCACTCGGGGGAATAGCTTGCTACCCACCGGCCGATGAGCTCATTAAGTTCATCGGAGTCGTCGGCGCGGGATTGTAAGTTGGCAAATCTGTCCTGCCCGACCCACTCAGGTTTGCCCATCAGCCTGCACAGCGCCTGCCACTCATCATGATTGAAGACTGCTATGACACACCAGCGATCGTCCCCCTTGCATTTATAGCAACCATAAGGCGCTGCCATTTGCCAGCCGAATTTATTGCCCACCGGTTTGGCTAAGTTTCCGTTTACCGAGTAATCCATCAATTCCGGCCCCAGCAGGCTGCAGGCGGCCTCTAACTCCGAAATATCAATACAGGCACCCTCCCCCGTCTTAGCCCTGTATTCCAGGGCGGAAAGCGTTGCCAGCGCCGCGTAAAGGCCCGACACGTGGTCAGCATAAGCGAAACCGATGCCGTAAGGTATGCCGTCATCGTTAGACGTCAATTTCGTCAGGCCTGATAATGCCTGAATAGTAGGGCCGAGGGCAGCATAATCGCGCCAGGGCCCTGAATGTCCAAACCCTGAGAGACTGAGCATTATAATATCGGGCTTTACCTGTTTAAGCTTTTCATAGCTGAGCCCCCAGTTGTTCATCACCCTGGGCGTGAAGTTTTCAACCACGACGTCGCATTTCTCAACCAGCTCTAATGCGAGTCGCCGCGCCCTAGGCAGGCTCATGTCCAGCGTCAGGCTTAGCTTATTGCGATTCCAGGTTGCAAAATAGGCGCTTGTATTATCCTCGGCGCCCGATGCCGTTTTCTTTGACTGCACCTTGATGACCTCAGCACCGAAGTCGGCAAGTATCCTGGTTGCATAAGGACCTGCCAGCATCCAGGTGAAATCCAGCACGCGGACGCCTTCCAGCGGGAGCTTTGAATCCGATGCAGCATCAGAATTTGTACCGGCTATCGTCACCTGTAAAGAATCTACAGCCCTGTTCAGCACCTGCTTATTATGTTCGCCGATAAAGGGCGCCCTCTTCCAGCAGTAGCCAGAAGTATTGCCAAAATCAATAACCGGCCGCGGTACCTTAAATGGTTCCCTCATAAGAGGATGTTCTGCCTGCACGAAGAATCCTCGCGCGTTCAACTGTTCGTTTTTGAAAATGTCCTCAACAGTATTCAGTACCGCCCATGGGAAGCGCATCGACTGGCCCAGTTTGAAGAGATCTTCTACGCTCTGCATGCTCGTCCAGAAGGACAGCGCCTCCTGTATAGTGTCGATATTCTCACGGCGGTAAGCCTCATTTAGCCATTCAGGACGCTTAAAGTCGGCAGCCATAGACTGCCGGTCCAGCAGTTCCACCAGCGTCTCCCACTCACGGTTAAAGGACAGCAGCGCGTATCCGTCCTTGCAGGGGAAAAGGTCGGAAGAGCCGTTCCAGTGCAGGCTGCCCTGCCTGCGCGGCACAAAGCCCTCGTGGAAATAGCGCACCATCACATGCTCGAGTGCAGCAGCTACAGCTTCCTGGAGGGAAACGTCAATATGCTGGCCCCTGCCGCTATACCTGCGCCAGCGCAGGGAAAGAATTATCCCGATGGCAGCGAAGAGTGAGGCCAGGTAATAGGGCTGAAACCCGTACGCTTTCAGGGGTTCTTTAGAGGGACTGCCGCAGACATACATCTGCCCGCCACATGCGGAAGCAACAAGATCGCAAGATTTGTATTTGCTATAAGGCCCGGTCTGGCCGAAACCGGTTATCGAAGCCAATATCAGGCCAGGGTTTTTCGCACGGAGCGTTTCGTAGCCGATGTCGATTCGATCTAAATAGCCGGGCACGAAGGTCTCCACTACGACATCGCTTTGCCCTGCGAGGCTTAAGAATGGACCCCTGTCTTCTTTTAAATCCAGTTTAATTCCGATTTTGCCGGAATTGTGGTACCAGAAGGAAAGGCTGTGTTCAGGATCTCGTTTGCCGTTTAAAAAAGGCCCTATTCGCCTGGAGGGGTCTCCGTCGTATTTCTCAATCTTGATCACTTCAGCTCCCAGGTCCGCCAGGAGCTTTGAGCAGAAGCTGGCTTTCTCATCAGCAAGATCAAGGACGCGGATGCCCGCCAAAGGTACAACTGAATCAACTCTGTCAGACATGGGATATGTAACTACAACAAGGTAACAGAAGTCAAATGGACGGCGGATTTGAGTCTGCGTCAGTCAGAGGAAGGCAGCGCCTTGGGTTTCTGCAGCTCCATCTCCTTGTCACAACACAGGATGGAGCCCTCTCCTGCCTTGGTACACAGAACTTCCGTGCCGCATACTTCGCACTTAAATCGCTTGCCAAGCTGGTTCATTTAATTATCTCCTTATGGACTGTGTACATTTGCTCCCTATTTCTTCTGTTCCATAGGCTGCCCGCAGCATTTGACCGCGCCGTTGCCACCCTTGGTCACGATGAACTCGGAGCCGCACTTGGTGCAGATGTATTTCTTGCCTATCAGGTTTGCCATCTATGATTAATCCTCCAGAGATTAATTTTAATATCACCTCAAAGTATTTGCTAAAGCTCATTATAACACCATTTCCTTGAAGTCCGCCGCCACGAGCAGCGGCGCCCCGGTCATCTTCTGCACGTCCTCAGGTGCAACTCCTGGTATCGCCTCCTTAAGCACCAATCCCTTTGGAGTAACTTCAATGACGGCATAGTTGGTCACTATGACATCCACGCATTCTTTGGCCGTCAGCGGATAAGTACATTTATCCAAAATCTTGGGCTCGCCTTCATTGGTGAAATGTTCCATGGCAATAATGACCTTCTTTGCTCCCACAGCAAGGTCCATAGAGCCGCCGATGTTGCCCATCTTGCCCAGGCCACGCGTTGGGGTATTCCATCCGGCAAGGTCACCCTTCGCCGAGACCTGCAATGCGCCCAGCACCGCCACGTCCATGCGTCCGCCCCTGATCATGGCGAATGATGTCTCCACATTGAAATAGCTCGAACCTGGCATATCGTGCACAAACTGGCAACTCGCGTTGATGCGGTCCTGGTCTATTTCACCCTCCTCCGCCAGCGGGCCGCACTTTAGCATACCTATCTCGGACTGGATGATGATGTCCCTGCCCTCGATCCAGTTGGAGACCAGCGTGGGTATGCCTATACCCAGATTCACGTAGGAACCGTCCTCCAGCATGTTGGCGATCCTCAGGGCGATCATCTCCCGCTCAAGCGGCGGCATCTCCGGTATCACGACTTTGCTCAATTTGCTCATATCAATCTCCAGCTAATACAAGTCATTATACGGCCACTTCGTAAAGCTCAGGTTTGCCGGTCTCGACAACCCGTTTGACGAATATACCGGGCGTATGAATATAGTTCGGATCAAGCTCACCGACCTTAATGAGCGTCTCTACCTCGGCAATGGTCACCTTGCCTGCCATGGCCATGGCATTATTGTAGTTCTGCGCTGTAAAGCGGTAAACAAGGTTCCCTTCACTATCGCCCATCCATGCATGGACGAAGGCAAAATCCAGCGGCAGGGCGGTTTCCAGCAGGTTCTCTACTCCGTTGAAAACCCTGACCTCCTTGCCCTCGGCCACGACGGTCCCGACACCTGTGGGGGTGTAGAAAGCTGGAATGCCGGCGCCGGCGCAGCGCAGCTTCTCCACGAAAGTTCCGATAGGATACACCTCGAGCTCGATTTCGCCGTGCCTTACTGCCTGTTCGAAGGGATGCTGGGCACCCTTGCTCGCCGAGCGAGGGAAAGGGTAGTTGCATATCGCTTTTTTAATCTGGCCTTTGATGACCAGTTCCAGCATCTCTTCATTTCCCGTGCCCACCTGTTGAACAACCACCGTAAGGTTTTTAACACCTTTTCGCGCCAGTGCCCTGGTGAGCTCTATCGGCCTTCCCGCCGAGAAGAAGCCCCCGAAGGCAATCACCGCGCCGTCGAAAACATCCTCAATGACAGCATCCGGGTTAGGGTAAATTTTGTCCATAATGGAACTCCTGCAAATTAATTAACGGTATGTAAAAGCTCATTTTCTATCAAGTGCACCGATCAATGGCAGCAAATTTGATTCATAATACGATTGTGCCCCTTATTTGTCTAGAATCGCCTGTTTTAGAGCCTCGTACTGGGCTGTTTTCTGCGGGTCTACGGTCATATAAGCTTTCTCCAGCACTGTAAGCCTGTAGAGGGCTTTATACGGAAAACGAGGGTTGTCTCAGGTCACCAAGTCCAGGTGAAGACCAGGCCGAAGGCGATCCCCAATAGTGCACCTACAAAAACCTCCCACTTGGAATGGCCTATGATCTCCTGTAAGCGCTGGCTGAATTCTTTGTTGCCCTTGAATAGCTCGTCGAGCATCTTGTTGACCATAGCCGACTGGTATCCCACCGTCCGCCTCACTCCGGCTGCATCGTACATCACGATGAAGGCCACGACCAGAGAAATAGCGAATGAGGGTGAATCCATGCCGTACAAAACTGCTATGGTGGTAGCCAGGGCTGTCATGACGGCGGTGTGGGAGCTGGGCATGCCGCCCTGGCTCACCATGTAGGCCCAATCTACTTTTCTGTGACGGATATAGTATATAAGAACTTTCAACAACTGCGCGGCAAGCCAGGCAGCCAGCGGTATCCATACCGCCTTATTGCCTATAAGCGCCCCGAATGCATCCGTAGCCTGGTTCATCATGGCGTACTCTTGAAAAACACTCCGCTCTTTATTTTTCCTTTATCTGCGTGCCCGGCCTGTATTTTATTTGAAGCGCCTTCAGCACCATCATAACAGCCAGAATAACCGGGTAGGCTATGAGAAGAGGCGGCGGCGGGGAATCCAAGAAAACGGGAGGAGGTGTGCTTTTAGAATATTGCATAGCGAAGATAATGACAAAAATTATCAATATCGCTGCGGCAAAACTCATTGTCGACCTTTTAGTCCGCCACATCAGTATTGCAGCGCAGGCCGCGCCTATGATCGTAGGTACGGTGGCAACGCCCACCAGCACTCCGCCGATCGTCGTTGCGCCTAATCCTCCCTGAAATCTCAAAAAGGGCGACCACTGGTGGCCCACTATAGTAACGGCACCTGTTAAAAGCACAATATCAGTCGATGCCTGGAAGACGAACTGCGCCAGCAGCACGGCGAGGGCAGCCTTGCCGATATCCATGACCACGACCAATACGAACTGCCAGCGGCCTAGCCTGCGGTACACCGCGGCCGCGCTTATTCGGCCATCCCCTTCATCCCTGATATCAATCTTACCCATCAGCCGTCCTATGATATAGGCCGAGGGTATGGTACCAAGTAAGTACGCCAGCGGGATAGATAGCAAACTAAAAAACGTCATGCTTGCAACCGCGATATTTAAAACTACGGGTAAATCATCGTTAATTAACGAAAAATTATTGTTACAGAGTATACCATAAACTGCGCGACTATTAAGACTGAGATGGAGCCTTGTGGCTCACGTCAATTGCCAGAAAATCCCTTACCTCCGTGGAACTGGCAATCCCGATAGATAGTATCAACACCAGTACGCCACAGGTGGTGCAAATAGCGGGGATATTCTTATTGGCTATGTCTATCACCACGCCGGCTATGCCCATGCCAATCGGCGCCAGGCCGCTGGTTAAGGTACCCAGCAACCCGAAGACCCTGCCCCGTATTTCGCTGCTCGAAGCGAGCTGCACAATGGTTGTAGCCTTCACAATGAAAATGCCCGCCATCAGGCCTATGACGAAGACGATGCCCAGCACTACAAACGGAAGCGCGACGAATCCTATAAAACCCAGTGCCAGGCCAGCGCCCATCAGGGAAAATACGACCAGCCGGCTCTGTGCCCTCCCCCGCACATTAGCGGCGCCGGCAATGATGTAGCCGATCACTGAACCCACGCCGAGAGACATTAGGAGATACCCGTACCAGGAGGCGTCAAGCTTCAGGTAGTCCTCGACATAGAACGGCAAGATTATTACCATGGGAGCCACAAAGAGGTACAGCAGCGCAGCGGCAAGGAAGAGTATCCTCATGCCCTTCTGGTTCCACACGTAACGCAGCCCCTCCATGGTGTCGGATATGAATGAACGGAAGGCTTCTCCCCCCTTTTTGCTTTTTTGCGACACGGCCTGCGGGATGCGGATAAAAGCCTCGGTACCCGACGCAAAAAAGTAGGTGAAGCCGTTGATCAGGAAAAGCGCGGCTGCCCCAGTAATAGTGAAGAGCAGTCCGCCCAATCCCTGACCGACGAACAATGAAGCAAAAATAGCAAACTGGTTCATGGAATTGGCTGCATCAAGCCTTTGTTCCGGGACGAGGTCGGGCACGGCGGCGGACACGGCGGGGGTGAAGACGGCGAAAATAATCGCGCCCGCCATGGCTACGATAAAAAGCCAGGTCACCAGCAGCCCGGTAGCATAAGGAACAAGGTACATCAGTGCCGCAAGCGATAATACGAAAATGCCGTTTATAAGGTCTCCATAGACAATTATTTTCTTACGCGAAAACCTATCTGCGAACGTGCCGCCCATAGGACCTATCAGCACACCGGGTAAAGTTGAAAGCATCATCATAAGCCCCATCAGGCTGGCAGAGCCCGTAGTCTCTTTGATGAAGAAGATCATCGCCAGGCCGAAGGCGCGCTGCCCCACCTGGCTTACAAGCTGTCCCTGCCACAGCAATAAGAAGTCGCGGTTCCAGAGTTTAGTGGGTTTGTTGACTGGAATTGTATTATCCATAGGCAGTCCCCATCCGGCAGATGATATGCGTCAAATCATCTTGGGTAAATATTTTAAAGCGTCCATCGGGACGCCTTTGAAGGCGGGTGCGGTTAAAATTTGCTTTATAGTATATCGTTATTAAATAATAAATACCATTACCCAAAATAAGGAGGCCCCAATCTAATGAGTCCTCGCCAGGATCAACAAAAACCCGTCGGCCAGTTCCTTCTCCAACCGAGGTTCGAAGTAATACCGATGAAGGGAGTGGAGGAAGAGGCCGGGTTTCTACCGGCCGGCGCTATAGTGCCGGTCACAGTCTCCCCTCGCAAGGGACTCGATGCCACATTCGTACTATCCGAGCATCTCGCGGCCCGGGGATTCCGAGTAATACCACACCTGTCGGCACGCCTGGTGCGCAATCGCGAGCATCTGCGCGATATCCTGGATCGGCTGGCCGCCGGTGGGTTCGAGGAGATCTTCTTGATCGGCGGTGATGCCAGCGAGCCGGTGGGGCCCTACCATTCGGCAGGCTCGCTCATGGACGATATGATGGAGATGGATAAACGCCCGAAGCGAATCGGTGTGGCGGCCTATCCGGACGGACACCCCCTCATCGGCAGGGAGGAGCTTTTCCGGGCGCTCCAGGAAAAGCAGCCAAACGCAGACTACATGATCACCCAGATCTGCTTTGATAAAGCGAAAATCGCGAAATGGCTGGTCAGCATGCGGGAAAGGGGAATACATCTGCCTGTTTATATTGGTATCCCGGGGATGCTGAAGCGGAGTAAGCTACTTGAGATCTCTCTGAAAGTGGGGGTTGGTGACTCCACGCGGTTCCTCATGCACCAGTTTGGCCTGATTGCGCGGCTACTCCAGAAGGATATGTATACGCCAGATGCCCTGGTGGCAAAGACCATCACGCTGTTAGAAGCTCCGGGCAACGGAATTGCCGGGTTTCATATCTATACCTTCAACCAGTGCCAGACCACCGAGCTCTGGAGGCAGAGGGTACTGAAGCTATAAGCCCTGAATGATGGCGGGAAGACGGCCGGCAAGAGGAAAGGGGTAACGGGAGAGGCCTGCTATAACAATCTAAACATGAATTTAGCGCGCCCGCGCCGCGGACGACCTGACGAGCACTATAATGCGGATAACAGCCGCAATAGCAGCATAAACCAGCCCCAGGACGATCAAGCTGAACTTACACGTGGCGCATGCAGCAGCCATCAGGGGATAAGGATCGGCAACCGTGCCGAACAGCATGGTTATCAACGCATAATTTTCAATGGCATCAAATATGGCAGCAAGCCAGAGACCCCAGGCAAGCAGCATGCCCATCCCGCGCCATATCTTTCTTGACAGTACAGCGGCGCCCCATACGCAGGCCAGGGCGATGGTGGTGGAATAAACCGGCATATAAAGGTAATCAAAGCCCAGGTTAAAGCTTGCCCTCAGTAGCTGGCCTGAGCCAGTCCAGGCATTGATAATACTGGACGCTTTGCCGACGCTGCTGGCAAACTCATAGTCCACGATATTGGGTACGTATGGCCCGATAAAACGGAAGACCAATGAAAGCACTATGGTTGCTGCCAGTAGCGAGAGAAAGGTAGAAAGTCGTTTCCCTCCAGGAATTGAATTCAAAGGATGATCAATACGCATTACGCCACCTCCAAACGCATTTCATCTTTATTGAACAAGCCAAATTTATTGATGCTGATCACTACTTATTTATTTCTACTAATAAAAAACTTTACACGGATCATTTAAGCAGTCTTTCTACTAACTGTACAGCTTCAAAAGCATTGGACGCATATCCGCTTGCTCCAATTTTCTCGGCGAAAGCCTGTGTAATCGGCGCACCACCGACTATTATCCTGGCAGAAGGAATGACCTTGCGGACCTCTTTGATTACGTCTTCCATGCAGAGCGCAGTAGAGCTTAACAGCGCAGAGAGCCCCAGCACCTCCGGTTTTTGTTCAATATAGGCGTCAACAAACTTCTGCGCTTTTATGTTCTCGCCTAAATCCTTTACTTCATAACCGGCGCCTTCCAGGCATATCCGTACCAAATTTTTCCCAATGGTATGGATATCTCCCTCCACAGTACCAAGGATAACTTTCCCCCTATCCCTGATAGCTCTTTCAGAATGCATTTCAAGCATGCTGACGCCTGCGTTCATAGCTTCCGCAGCAACAAGTAACTCAGATATAAAAGCTTCGTTCCTGGAGAACTTTTCACCAACTTCCTGCATAGCGGGCATCATGGCATTTTCCAGAATTACCCTCGGCGCCAGTTTTTTTAATAATCCCTCGTTTACCAGATGTTTTACAGCTTCATCATCACCGTCTTGAACAGCCCTTTTTATTTCATCAAATAATTGATCCATAGTTCCCTCTTCATTAACTGATCTGAATAGGGTATTTGCCGTATTTCCTTGCAGCCTTAACCATGGCAAAATAGTTTTCCGCTTTGCAGCCGGGATGTATGGTGTTGGAAGAACTGATAATATAACCGCCTCCAGGAGCAGCAACAGCCACGGTCTCCTTTACTGCCTTTTCCACCTCCTCTTCGCTGCCGAAAGGCAACAAGTGTTCGCAGTCGATATTACCAAGAAGACAGAGCTTTTTGCCATACTTGGCCTTGACTTCCGCTATGTCCATGCACTGCGGCTGAATCGGATGCAGTCCATCGAAACCAGCTTCAACCATGTAATCCATTATCGGCCACATATTGCCGTCCGAGTGTTTGATGGTTTTCATTCCCTTCTGACGTATAAATGCAGTGATCTCTTTATGGTAGGGTAGTATAAATTCCTCGTATTGAGCGGGAGACATGAAAGTTGACTGGTTGAACGCAAGATCACTGCTGAGGGCTATGACATCCGCACCCAGTGCAGCAGCTCTATCAACCACCTCGAGAATGTAATCTGTCGCGATGCGGGCAAGGTCTTTTACGAAATCAGGCTTCTTCTTGTAGCAATAGAGCAATTTTTCAATACTCCCGAGCAGCGCCCAGCTATCCCTGAAGGGTCCGGTCATGTAAAAAACGTGGGCAATATCTTTACCAAGCTTTTCAATCGATACCATGAGCATCAAGAACTCGGTCTCACTCGGGTGAACGATATTTAAATTATGCAGGTCCCCGGGTATTGAAATAGGTCCTTTAACAGGAATAGCATCACCCTCCCTGTCCACATAATAGATTCTACCCCACCTATCCTTAATATGGTCGTCATCGACTGTCTCTCTGTCAAAAAGGTAAATAGATGTCAATCCATCAAGCTCTAATTCACGCGTAATCATGTACATGACATCGAGCAGCTTTAATTTTTCGTCCAGTGTCATCTGGTGTACCAGTTTCAGAGTAGGAACGTCGTCGGTAAAAAGCCGCCCCAGTTTTATTATTGATTCCTCGTTAAACGCCAGTTCCCAGACAGGTACCCTGTCCGGTTCCCCGAGGGACAGCGCCGTCATCAACCGTTCTTTTCCAGTCATATTCATGATCTCATCCAAATTAGTGAAATTCCTCTTCCTGACTCAACTTATCGTTAATGAGCCTTTTCACCTGGTTTCAAAAACCAGCTCCACCTTTTCAGCTCTTGCTACATCCTGCTTATAGAAAAATGATGCCGCCAAGAAAAGGATTCCAGCAAGTAACAGAAAAGCCGGCAGGTACAGCATCGCTTTGTCCAGGCCGTACTGGTCGGAGAGAGCTCCAATAACCAGGGGACCGGGTGCACTCCCCAGCAGATGCTGGACCACAATACAAATACTTACAGACGTTGACCTCAATCCAGGATGAATAACATCCTGCGTTACAGCTACGGCACCCGGAGCAAACATGATGATTGTGATTCCCGCAACGAGGAGCAAAAAGAACAGATTGTTCCCGTGAAGTGTGAAAAATCCGATGAATAACAGCAATGCTGATACAGTTGAAGTGATAGCGGGCAATAATAGCCTGGCATTGGCATTCTTTTTAAACCACTGATCGGTAAGGAAGCCTCCGAGGGGGGCTCCCACTACTGCAAGCAGCATTACCACGCTGGACATCAGGCCGGCTCGTTCAATAGGCAACCCCTCAAATCTTTGGAAATATGACGGCAGCCAGCTTGTAAGTGCTACCGTGGTAAAAGCGCAGCCGGCAAATCCCAGATTATCAAGAATAAAAGACTTGCTGCGAAACAGCTCTTTAACGATATCCCGCTTGCTCATCCGCGCCTTGCTGACAGCATTCTCTATGGGCACCGACTTCACCAGTTCAACTGTTTTATAATCCTTCACCCAGAAAAACAGGACAGCAACCAGAAAACCGGGTATGGCGACAATTCCCAGAGCATGTCTCCATCCAAAATATTGTGCAATTAATCCGCCTACCGCTACTCCTATAGCGCTGCCGAGTGGAATTGCGGCTTGCCAGATTCCCACCATCCTGGCGCGCTTCTCACGGGGGAAAAGAGCGGAAATCATGGCTACTCCGCCCGGCACATACCCCGCTTCACCAACACCAACGGCACAACGTGTAGTAAATAGCTGTTTGAAATTTGTGGTGAAAGCACCTGCCAGGGTGGCAAGGCTCCAGAAGATTGACATGATCCCGATGCTTTTCTTCCTGCTCCATCTATCAATCAGGGCACCGATAGGCAAAGTGAAAATCAGGATGGACCAGAAAACAGCGGATACAAGCAACCCGCATTCTGTGTCGCTGAGACCCCAATCATTTTTTAAAAACGGAAAAAGCGAAACGATGACATACCTGTCGATATAATCGAACATATATAGGAGAAACAGGAGGATATAGGCGTAATAGGCACGCCACCGGGGGTATATGGGTTTCTCTGCCAGCATCTCTTCTTTCACAAAATATTACCTCCGGATTGTGCAGTATCCATCTAATAGGAATTCTGTATCGACCGTAATTTAGATAATATTAGGAGGCAAGTCTAATATGGTAGATATAGATTGTCAAATGCACACCTTTCAGGCTACGGATGCGCTTGATGTTCAGAAGGTTAAATAATCAAGCGGGGCTGAAATATGCCCCGCTATTTTTATCGTCAAAGTCGAAGTTAAAGTTTACATCGCTGTGAGATCCGTATTATCTGAAGAATTCTTGACCGGGAAGCCAGTTAATTGAAATACCACGAAACTCGCACAATAGTTGGCACAGAAAATAGGTCAGGCCCAACCATACGGAGACTCTAAGGGCAACTAACCTAGTTTTCTGGGGGAAGGTCAACGACGTCTTACATTACCCTCATGAAATCAGTATAATAGCACCGTGTTTGATCTCCTGTTCTGGCTTTACATGGTCAATGCGGTGCTGCTGATCACACACGAGATAGATTCGGCATATTGGAAGGAATGGGAACTGTTCAAGCTCCGAGGCGGCGTCGCAGGATTCTTATTACTTCATTTGCCCCTCGTCTTCCTTGTCATGTGGGGATCGATATTAGTATTCCAGCAATCCTTCGCAGGACTGATAATGTCGCTCATCCTAAGCCTCGCCGGTATTTTTGCTTTCATCATTCATACTATATTTATCAGGAAGGGCCGAATTGAGTTCAACGTGCCGATTTCTTTGTTCTTGCTCATAGCGACCCTTTTCATCTCGCTCGTTCAGGTCACCTGCACAATTTACCTCATAAGTGGAGTGGCGAAATGACAATCAGCGTCGAATACAGCTTAGAGGTGCAAGCGAAAGCAGAGAAGTTATGGGATATTCTCACTGACGTGGATTCTTGGCCCAGTTGGCAAGGGACACCTTTTGTGAAACTATCTACGCCCGGCTCAATAATGGAAGGCTCAACCTTTGTGGCGAAACTCGGCGGCCTGAAGTGGAACTTGGCTGTGACAAAGGCTGAGAGACCGCGCAAGATAGTCTGGGTTGCGCGACGCCTAGGTCTTAAAGGCGTTCACGAGTGGGAATTCAAGGAAGAGGGAGGAGAGACAAGAGTAACAACGAGAGAAAACATGACTGGCTGGATGCTTTTTCTGATCTACCCGATAGCCAAGAAAGGACTCTCAAACACCGACGAAAAGTGGTTGGCTAACCTCAAGACAAGAGCCGAAAACTCTTAGGCTGGTAAGTACTGTAAACTCATACTGTAGGCGTTCATCTTATGGACCTCCTCTGTGAAACTGGCGTCCCATACCATTCCTTATTTCAACCTAACCATGATCACCATTGGACAAACATCGGTATGTATGTTCA
>Ga0163210_1000102_pt1 | contig 28558 bp, 33 predicted proteins | sample Kivu_220m_FD_113536 | JGI IMG/M metagenome (GOLD analysis project Ga0163210, IMG submission 113536) | Freshwater microbial communities from Lake Kivu, Western Province, Rwanda to study Microbial Dark Matter (Phase II) - Kivu_220m | ecosystem: Environmental > Aquatic > Freshwater > Lake ...
TATGCAGGGATAATAGAACATAAATTTTTAGACAAACCAGTAAAAGCATTGTTTGAACCTATTATTTCAGAAGAAGAATATTATAGGGCGCAGGGGATACTTCATGGTAAAAAAAGAGCAGTAAAACCACGTCTTAGAATAAATCCTGACTTTCCATTGAGGTACTTTGTAAGATGTCCTTATTGCAATAAAACCTTAACTGGTAGTTGGTCAACTGGAAGAAATAAAAAGTATGCTTACTATCATTGTGTAACCAAAGGTTGTGAGTATAAAAGTGTTAAAAAAGAAAAACTGGAAATGGATTTCATAAAATACTTAAAAGAATTGAAACCAAAAGATATTGTGATTGATAAATTTTGTAAAGCTGTAGAAGCAAAATGGAAAGAAGAAATTTCAGAGCAAAATGATTATAGAAGGAAGCTAACTGAGGAGATTAATAAGCTGGAGGACAAAAGAGAAAGAATTAATGAACTTGTAATAAATGGGACTTTTGACAGAGGAACATATAAGGAACAAATAAGTATTGTTGAGGGGCAAATAGCAGTAAAGAAAATTGAACTCAGCGAAACTGAAGTAGAAGTAAACGATATAAATAGCTTTATTAATTATTGTAATTACTTCATTAAGAATATTTCAAAACTGTGGATTAGAAGTGAAATAGAATTAAAAATAAAATTCCAAAACATTATATTTCCAGAAGGAATTTATTATAAAGATGGAATTATTGGAACCACAAGAATAGCTACTATTTTCGAGGTTTTAAGGGATAAAGACGTTGAAGAATCAACAATGGTAGCGCATAGGGGAGTCGAACCCCTGTTTTAGCCGTGAGAGGGCCATGTCCTGGGCCACTAGACGAATGCGCCGAATTAAGCAGTAGTTTAGAATTCTATCTACATTGAGGTATTTTGTAAATACCTGCAAAGCCAATAACCAGACAAGAAAGTTTAAAAAAATGTCCCAATCTTTGAGCGTTTATTCTATTTTAGGGTCTTATATACTATAATAAAAATCCATATATCAATTGGTATAATTGAAAAATACTTAATAGAGATGAACAATAAAAATAATAAGATAGAGAATGCGAGAGATATCATAGAGGCGCTTTCCAAAATAAGCGAAGCCATGACTTCGGATCTATATCTCGAAGATATCTTGAAACTTATAGTGACCGTGACTGCAGAGGTCATGGGATCCAAAATATGTTCGCTCATGCTTCTGGATCCCAAAAAAAAAGAACTTTCTATAAAAGCTACCCAGAGCATCAATAAAGAATATATCAATAAGAATCCTCTTAAACTGGGTGAGGGGATTGCAGGAAAAGTAGCTATGGAGGGCAAGCCCATATCTGTATTTGATATTACAAAAGATAAAAACTATAAGTACCAGGAGATAGCCCGGAGTGAAGGGCTGATCTCTCTTCTCTGCGTACCCCTTCATGTCAAGGGGAAGATCATAGGAGTTCTTACCATATACACATCGGAACCCCATCATTTCAGTGATTATGAAGTCAATATCCTAAAGACTGTGGCGGACCAGGCAGCCATAGTAATCGAGAACTACAGGCTGGTGATGGAAACCAGAGTAATAAGGGAAGAGCTCGAAACCAGAAAAGCAGTGGAGCGGGCAAAGGGAATACTGATGAAAGAACAAAACCTTAACGAAGAAGAAGCTTTCAGAAAAATACAGAAATTTTCTATGGACAACAGGAGAACTATGCGAGAAGTAGCAGAAGCAATAGTTCTTTCACACGAGATGAAAAATATATAAACTGAAATGGGGGGACAGAGTAAATTATCTTATAGAAATTCATTTATATAATGATATAATAAAAAAAAATTTTTAATACAAATTCTTATTTTTTAAAGGAGGATAAATGCCATTAGTACCAATGAAACAGGTCCTGGAAGAAGCCATAAAAGGCGATTATGGAGTAGGAGCATATAATGTCAATAATATGGAACAGATTCAGGGAATAATGAGGGCGGCAAGTGAGACCCGTTCGCCCGTGATCCTTCAGGCAAGCCGGGGAGCATTGAAATACACTAATATGGCTTATATCAAATATCTGGCTGCTGCTGCCGTTGAAGATAATCCCGATATACCAATAGTTTTGCATCTTGATCATGGAAACAGTCTGGAGACCTGCAAAGAAGCTATAGCGCTGGGCTTTACATCTGTAATGATCGATGGATCCTTAAAAGAAGATTCCAAAACTCCAACCAGCTTCGAAGAGAACGTAAGAGTGACAAAAGAGGTCGTAGATTACGCTCATAAATTAGGTGTGACAGTGGAGGGGGAGCTTGGAACACTTGGAGGGATAGAAGACGGTGTTGGTTCCGGAACAGTAAAGCTGACCGATCCGGATGAGGCAGCAAAATTTGTAAAACTCACCGGTGTTGATGCTCTTGCCCTTGCTATCGGGACAAGTCACGGGGCATACAAATTTAAAGCAAAGCCAACCTTGGCCATGGATATAATAAATGAAGTAGTAAAAAAGATTCCGGGATTTCCTCTGGTCATGCACGGATCATCTTCGGTACCCGTTGAACTTATCGAAGTCATTAATAATTACGGAGGAAAAATGGAGAAGACAATGGGAGTACCAATGGAAAGCATCAAGGAAGGAATAAAGAGAGGAATCAGGAAAATAAATGTGGACACTGACGGAAGACTGGCTATGACAGGCGCAATCAGAAAATACCTTTCAGAACATCCAGATGCTTTTGACCCAAGGTCCTATTTTGGAGCTGCAAGGGAAGCAGTATACGAGACTATAAAAGGAAAGATGATAGATTTCGGAACTGCCGGTCATGCAGGAGATTACAAACCGATGACCCTTGAAGAAATGAAAGCAGTTTATAAGTAACACAAGAACAAGAACCTTATTAAAAAATATTTGACAAATAGTAATATGCTGGTATTATTCTTAAATTGAATATAAAAAATTCTAGCTGCATATAGCAGTGCAGGTGGAAATAAGAGGTAAAGAAGCCTTCTTAAAACAGAGATGTTTTAGGGAGGTTTTTGTTTTTGAGGGAATAATTGCGAGAGAGGGTCGGGGCAGCAGAATATAGATGAAAAAATACATTCAGGACATAAAGAAAGATAAAGGCTAATAAAAAAATGAATAAAATAAACAATTTAAATAATAGAAATACTCAGGAATATTTTTCCAGGTTCAGGATTCCGTCAGGTTGCGCCATATTCGGAATTGTAAATGAAGCAAGAGAAAGATTTTCGGGCCGAATGGTAATAGATGGCATCTCGGTCATGCATGAGAGATCCAATGGCCTGGGCGGAGGATTTGCAGCTTATGGAATATATCCCGGGTTCGAAGATGATTTGGCATTTCATATCTTCTATGACGATGCGGAAGCAAAAAAGCAGACTGAAGATGAGATATCCCTGAGTTTCAAGATACTGTTTAGTGAGGAAATCCCCACTGTAAAGATATCCAGAATCATAAATCCGCCTATGACATACAGATATTTTTTGAAGCCAAAGGGGAACTCTTATCAGGATAGAAAAAATAGTCAGAGTACTGAAGATAGCAGTAGTTGCGATACAGGTGACAGAAGTGAGGGTAACGGAGATGCCGCTAAAACCGAAGAAGACCTTATCGTGGATTTTGTCATGCATATAAACAGAGATATCAGAGGTGCTTATATAATCTCCAGTGGAAAGAACATGGGAATATTTAAGGGAGTTGGATTCCCGGAAGATATAGGAAGATTTTTTAAACTGGACCAGTACAAAGGTTATATGTGGACTTCTCATGGGCGGTTTCCTACAAACAGCGCCGGATGGTGGGGCGGAGCTCATCCTTTTGGACTGCTTGACTGGTCTGTTGTTCATAACGGAGAGATCTCGTCTTTCGGGACAAATAAAAGATTCGTAAGTGGATTCGGATATGAATGTACCCTTTCTACGGATACCGAAGTCATTACATATTTGCTGGATCTTCTGGTCCGAAAGCAGAAGATAGACATGAAGCTTGTTCACCTGGTTTTAGCATCACCGTTGTGGGAAGAAATAGAGAGAGTGTCTTCCGATAATAGAGAGATTTTAAAGGCTTTACGTATATTATACGGAAGCGCACTTCTTAACGGTCCTTTCAGCATAATAGTGGGAAGCAGCGATTTTATGTATTCATTAAATGACAGGATAAAGTTGAGGCCACTTGTTGCTGCAAGAAAAGGTGAATATCTTTTTATTTCCAGCGAGGAAGCTCCGATAAGAAAGGTCTGTGTCTCACCCGATTGCCTGTGGCACCCGGATGGCGGTGAGCCGGTTATCGGAATAGTAAGGAAAAAAGAAACAAAAAAAGATATGAAAAGCGTGCAAGCGATACAAATCGATGAAAAACCTGAAAGACTGGTAAAGACAGGGGTAGTTTCATTAAATAAAAGTCAGGGTGATTTAAATGGCTTTGAAATTAAAGCAATCTGAATTTGAAATTGAAAGAGACCAGAATAAATGTATATCCTGTGAAGTCTGCGTAAGGCAGTGTTCCAATGATGTCCACGAATATGACAGTGATCAGGACACAATATATAGTGATAATTCCAAATGCGTCGGATGCCGCAGATGCGAGAGTCTTTGTCCAACCGGTGCTTTAAAGATCAGGAATAGGGAGGACCAATTCAAAGCTAATTATAACTGGACCTCTTCTCACCTGAACAATATATACAGGCAGGCGGATTCCGGCGGGGTGCTGCTTACCGGAATGGGGAGTGACAGACCCTATACCATATACTGGGACCATATTCTTTTTAATGCTTCACAGGTTACCAATCCTTCGATCGATCCTTTGCGCGAACCTATGGAAATAAGGACATTTATAGGAAGGAAACCGGACGGGCTTGAGTTTGAAATGAAGAAAAACAAGGATTTGAAAAAAGGTTCGAAAAATATAAAGATAAAGCTTAAGACCAGGCTATCTCCTCAGCTGGATATCTCTACGCCTATAATGTTTTCGGCAATGTCCTACGGTTCCATAAGCTTCAATGCGTGCAAATCCCTGGCTGCAGCGGCTTCGGAGTTTGGAACATATTGCAATACCGGTGAGGGAGGAATGCATAAAGATTTATATAAATATGCAAACAATACCATCGTACAGGTTGCTTCGGGAAGATATGGAGTAGATACGGATTACCTGAACAAAGGTGCGGCAATAGAGATCAAGATAGGGCAGGGCGCAAAACCCGGTATAGGCGGTCATCTTCCGGGAGAAAAAGTTACCGAAGACATATCGAATACCAGGATGATCCCTGAGGGAACGGATGCAATATCTCCGGCTCCCCATCATGATATTTATTCGATAGAGGACCTTGCCCAGTTGATATATGCATTGAAAGAAGCCACCGATTGGTCAAAACCTGTAGGTGTAAAAGTATCGGCAGTTCACAACATAGCGCCTATTGCCAGTGGTATCGTAAGGGCAGGTGCAGACTTTGTAACCATAGACGGCCTCAGGGGTGGAACAGGGGCTGCTCCCCAGACCATAAGGGATAATGTAGGAATACCCATAGAGCTGGCGATCGCCTCTGTAGATGAAAGATTGAGGGAAGAGGGGATCAGACACAGGTCTTCGATTATTGCAGCCGGAAGTATCCGGTCCAGCGCGGATGTTATAAAGGCAATAGCCCTGGGAGCCGATGCCGTGTACATAGGTACCGCTGCTCTTGTAGCGATGGGGTGCCATCTTTGCCAGAAATGTTATACAGGCAAGTGCAACTGGGGAATAGCTACCCAGGATCCTTATCTTACAAAAAGACTTAACCCGGAGATCGGAACAAGGAAGCTTTTAAACCTCCTACGCGGCTGGTCCCTGGAAATAAAAGAGATGCTGGGTGGTGCAGGTATAAATGCTATAGAAAGTCTTAAAAGCAACAGGGAACACCTGAGGGGTATAGGATTAAATGACAGGGAACTTGCGATTCTAGGAATAAAACATGCAGGAGAGGCGTGGTGATCGAAATATGAAAAGAATATATATACAGGAAGAATATTGTATAGGATGCAGGTTATGCGAGATTTATTGTCAGGTAAAGCATTCGAAAAGTAAAAAGATAATCAAGGCATTCAAGGAAGAAATGATTGATATACTTCCCAGGGTACTTGTGGAAGAGATAGGGTACAATTCATTTGCCATTCAGTGCAGGCATTGTTCGGATGCTCCATGTGTCGAAGCCTGCATATCGGGAGCCATGCAGAAAAACAAAAATACCGGAGTAGTTACCTGCAATGAAAATAAATGCGTTGGGTGCTGGAGCTGCATAATGGTCTGTCCGTATGGAGTAATAAGAAGGGATCTTTCGGGTAAAAAAATAGCTTCCAAATGCGACCTTTGTATTGATGAAAAAATTCCGGTATGCGTCGAGAATTGCCCCAACGAAGCTTTGAAGTTTATGGATAAAGATGCAAAAGAAAAAAGCCTGGCGGGTAATAAAGGCGGGCAGCAAAAATGAAAAATAAGAATAACAATAGAAAAAATAATAAATCGTTTAAAGATAATAAAACAGCCGATTATCTCATAATCGGTAATTCAGCCGCAGGCCTTGCTGCTGCGGAAAGCATAAGGGAACTGGACAGAACAGGGGAGATCATGATACTGACAGGGGAAAATTATCTGAATTATTCCAAACCGATGATAACATATTTCCTTACGGGAGCAGTGAACCTGGATATGATACATTTCAAGGATGAAAAATTTTACACTGATAACCGTCTGGATATCAGATTGAATACCACAGTGAGTTCCATAGATACTGATAAAATGTTTTTAGTGACTGATGACGGAAGCAGATATAAATTCAAAAAGCTTCTTATTGCAAGCGGGGGCAGACCCATTATCCCGAAAATAAAAATGGTCGGTAACGGATCTTTTGATTTTATTGACGGCACAAATTATGAAAAAGTCGGAGGGATTTTTACGCTTACAAATCTTGATGACGCAGTAAGAGTTAAAAATTATATTGAAAAAAATGATATTAAAAATATATCCATATTGGGCGGGGGCTTGATTGGATTAAAAGCTGCTGAGGCATTTTTAGAAAAGGGCATAGATGTCAATATAATCGAGCTTGCCGATAGGATACTTGCTGCAACCTTTGATAGGGAAGCTTCGGAAATTATCGAAAAAAGGATAAAAAGCAAGGGCAGCAATATCTTCAGGAACAATACCATCGAAGAAGTTTATACCGGGGGTGGAAAGATTGCAGGATATAAGTTAAAAGATGGGAGGAAAATGGAATGCAGGCTGCTCGTTATTGCAGTAGGAGTCAATCCTGACACCGGATTTATCGAAAGTGGCAGTCTTGATAAGGCCAGGGGGATTATAGTGGATGACCATATGCGGACATCAGTTGAAAATATCTATGCAGCAGGAGATGTAATCGAAGGTCCTGATATGCTGCTGGGGATAAATAGAAATATTGCTATATGGCCGCTTGCCGTAAGACAGGGTGCAACAGCCGGGGTAAATATGGCCGGGGGAAATAAAAGATACAGCGGAGGATTTTTTATGAATTCGGTCGAGTTGGTGGGTATCCCCTCTATTTCTATGGGTATAACCAATATCGGGGAGGAAGCAGCAGGAATAGAAGTATTAAGAGATTTCAATGCTGATAGAAATATGTACAGGAAAGTAGTAATTAAGAATAACAGAATAATTGGAGTTATACTGGTAGGAAATATTGAAAGGGCAGGGATCTATGCGGGCTTGATCAGGAATGAGATAGATATAAGCGGTATAAGAGAAAATATAACCAGAGAGGATTTTGGAATAATCCATCTGCCTGCTGATTATAAGAAACATCTTGTTATTGGAGAGGGTATAGAGGTATGAAACTATTAATTGATGCAAAGGGCCTGGAATACCGGGAGCTCAACTTAAAAGTCAGAAATTTCTTAAATGGTAGTGATAATAATCGCGGCAGCAATAACCGCGAGGTCATCATAAAGAATGCTCTGGGGCACAGGTATATTGGTGATGGTTTAAAAGGCGACGCTCTTATAAATATATATGGAACACCGGGGAACGACCTCGGGGCTTTCATGGATGGTCCCACTATCGAGATTTTTGGTAATGGCCAGGATGGCATTGGTAATACAATGAATTCAGGGAAGATCATAGTGCATGGTGATGCCGGGGATATCCTGGGCTATTCGATGAGAGGCGGCGAAATATTCGTAGAGAAGAGTATTGGTTTCAGGGGCGGTATCCATATGAAATCTTACCGGGAAAAGGTACCGGTAATAGTCATTGGAGGAAGTGCCGGTAATTTTCTGGGGGAATACATGGCCGGAGGTATTATAATTCTTCTGGGCCTCCATAAAAGGGAAAGAGCAGTTCTGCCTTTTACCGGAAATCCGGATATCACAGGAAATTATACCGGGACCGGGATGCATGGAGGTAAGATATATATAGGAGGAAATATAGAAGATCACAAGCTGGGTAAAGAAGTCAGGAAATCAGTGCCCCGTAAAGATGACCTTGACTTACTTGATAAGTACATTACTGCTTATTGCAATTTATTTAATATTAACCGCAAAAAGATTCCAAATGGCAACTTCCTGAAACTGGTCCCTTATTCTAACCGTCCATATGGGAAGTTATATTCTTATTAGCAATATAAATTCTCCCGGGATTAGGTTATCATATCTATTGATTTCTATATTAATTGGTCTATTAATCTTTTAGAAATATAAAATGAAAGATTCCCTGGTCCATATAGGTACTTCAGGATGGAGCTACGCTCACTGGACCGAGAAGTTCTATCCAGCCGGTCTAAAAAATAAACGCTGGCTGAATTATTATTCCGGGCAGTTTAAAACTGTCGAAATAAACAGCAGTTTTTATCATCTGCCCACACCACAGACTTTTAAAGGCTGGAAAGAAAGTACCGCAGCTGATTTCCTTTTCTCGGTAAAAGCATCACGGTATATAACCCACGTTAAAAAGTTAAAAGACTGCAGAGAAGCATTCAATAGATTACTTACGGCTGCAAGAGAGCTGGGTGAAAAGCTGGGTCCATTTTTATTCCAGCTTCCTCCAAATATGGGCAAAAACGAGGGCAGGCTTGAGGAGTTCTTAAAAATACTTCCCGTAAAATATAAATTTGCCTTTGAGTTCAGGAATGAAAGCTGGTTAACAGATGATATATATTGTTTGCTTAAAGATGCCGGCTGCGCTTTTGTGATTTCAAGTTCTCCGGGATTTCCGCATAGAGAAGAAATCACGGCAGATTTTTGTTATATAAGGATGCATGGACCGAGTAATCTTTACTCTTCTTCCTACTCTAATGATGAACTTAAAAAATTCGCTTCTATGATCAAAAAAAACTTGAAAAAAAATATTGAAAACTATGTCTACTTTAATAATGATGCCAGGGGTTACGCAGTGGAGAACGCCAGAACTTTATTAGCAATGGTGTCTTAAATTATAAATAATAAGCAACCAAAAGATATTATTGTGCTATAATTAATATCCTCATTACTTTTTAAGGTAAAATATGGACATATTTTTATTGTCTCAATATATAATAGCTGCAGTACTTTTCTTTATACTGGTAAACTTTTTAATTAATAATATCCTGTTTAAAGATACTTCCAAATTCAAACTGCCGCAGTATATAATAGATAAAAATCCGCTGATATCTATACTTATTCCTGCCAGAAATGAAGAAGAAGATATAAAAAGATGTCTTATATCCCTTACAAAACAGGATTACAGCAATATAGAAATCCTGGTACTTGATGATAATTCCACTGATGATACGGCAAAGATAGTAAAAGAGCTTTCTAAAAAAGATCCGAGGATCAGACTATACAGTGGTGAACCGATAAAAAAGGGATGGATGGGCAAGTCATATGCCTGCTGGCAGTTATCAAAATACGCCAGAGGAGATTATCTTATATTCACCGATGCGGATACGCTTCATTTCCCAAATTCTATCTCAGGTGCAGTTGCCTGCCTTCTTAGATATAAGTTGGGTGCGCTGTCAGTATTTCCAAAACAGATAATGGTTACCATTCATGAAAGAATGATGAACATGTTTGGTCATTATATAATTTTATGTCTGATGCCGCTTTACCTGGTAAGGAAACTAAAAACAGCGTTATTCTGTACTGCAATAGGTCAGTTCATGTTATTCAAAAAGGATGTTTATAAAAAAATCGGAGGTCATAAGTCCATAAGAGGCGAGATGCTTGAGGATATTAAGATATCCAAGCGTGTTAAAAGAATGGGGTATAGATTTATGATTTTTGACGGCCGGAACAATGTCTATTGCCGGATGTACAGGAGTTTTAGAGAGATTGTCATAGGATATTCAAGGGTTTTATTTGCTGTTTTTGATTATAAGGTTTATATGATATCAATGGCTATAGTTCTGGTTTTTGTCATCTTTTTATCGCCGTTTTTTTTACTCCCTATAGTGATATTACTTGATTGGCCACTTTTGTTGATTGAACTCCTTATTTTACAGATAACCATTATCTTTATTACAAGGATAGTCCTTTCTATAAGGTTTAAATGCAAAGCTGTCGATATAATATTGCATCCTGCTGCAATGGTATATCTTATAATGATAGCTATAAATTCGATCCTGAGTGTCAAAGTCAGATCCGGTATATATTGGAAAGGCAGAATATACGACGTAAATAAAGAAAAGGAATTAAGACTGGTAAACGATAATTATAAGTGATTACCTTATCCTTGGCGCAAAAAGATCCTTAACGGTTTTTTCCTTCCTGAATTTGAAATTCTGGGATAATTTTATTGAGTGATTGATGTATTTAGGGATAATGATTACGAGAAGAACAAGTCCCATGATTAAATAAATCGACGAGTCTTTAAAAAGCCACAGGAAAATACTCGAAGCAATAATTCCTGAAACTACTCCCCAGATCATATTTCTGATTAAAAATAATGCCGATACTATGCCGATCGCGAAAGCTATGAGTGTAAAGGGGTATATCGCAACTAAAAATCCAAGTGTGGTTGCAATTCCTTTACCGCCGGATAGTTTTAGATACGGGGAATAATTGTGACCCACAACTGCTGCGCAACCGGCTAGTATAGCTATGATCTCTATTCCAGTAATTCTCAGGACCAGGAAGTATGACAAATAACCTTTAAGAACATCAAGAATTATACCTACGATTCCCCAGTATTTTGATACGTTGAATACCAGGTTCCATCCGCCCGGGTTTCTGTCTCCGATTTTTCTTAAATCTTTATTGCTGTGAAGTTTTGCAATAATATTGCAGAAAGGTATTGCCCCAATGAGATAACAGATTACTATAAGCCCTATATTTCTGAAAAATTCCGGATTTATCATAAAATAAATAGTTGAATTTTGTAAGTTTGGATTTTTATTCTATCAGAAAATAACTCTTAGTCAAGGAAACTGTGTACACCAGGATCCCTTCCTTTGGCTTTTAACAGTCAATACAGCATGATGAGAATCCGGAGAGTGATGTTAATCTTTGACCAGAACTTTACCCATTGCCCACAATATCACCAGGACTACAAAAACTGGGAACAAAGCAAAGAAACTCACAACCAGAGTAATAATCCAGGCCGTGGTAGTCATTTTGATCCAGTGTTTTTTTTCTTTTTCTTTATTCATTTTTTTTAAATTAATTTATATTTTATTTTTCATTATACCCTAAAAAACATTCCTTAAAAATCAGGCAACATCGATTTTTTTCATGCGGAGTATCGATAAGGAGACAAAAAGTATTATCAGACAAAATGAAACGATGATTGTAGGAACCAGAGAAATATCGAAAATGTGTCCGATATCCATAGCCTTTAAAATCAGGTAATTCGGAAAATATGCTCTTATAGTATCAAACTGGTTAAAGATACTTAAGCTAAATCCCAGGATAAGAACCGTAAATCCGGCAGCCAGACCTCTCCTGAAAAGGCTGCTTAAATATAAAAGTATGGATAAAATTGTACAAAAATAGAGTATATATAAAAGCGATGATTCAAATACGATTTTTATTGTCAGTATTCCGCCAACAAAAAGCCTATCAACATATAAATAATCAATCAAGGCAGCTACCAATATAAAAAGAGAAATAGTTATTGAATATTGAATATATTTTGCCAGCACCATTCCCGCAGGATTTAAACCTCTGGAATATGGGAAAACGAGCCTCTTCAGACGGACCTCATTTGCAAGCAGGCTCATTAAAGCAAATGCCATAACAATCATCCCGATTTGAAAACAATCATTCAGAAAAGATGTAAAAGCATACTCACGGGTAAAATCTGAAAACAACTGCATCGTTTCGGCAGGCATGTAATTCTTTAGAAGTAAGGGGAGCAACTTCAGCATCAGGGGACCCAGTATTGCGGGCCAGAAAATAATACCGATAAATAAAACCAGGTATTTATATGTCCTTTTTGCTTCGGTTATCTCTTTTTTAAAATAAGCTTTAAATGATTTCATTTTTGCTTGACCATTCTCATGAAAATATCTTCCAGTGTGCTTTTCCTTATCTGGTAGCTTACGACACTTGTATTTAGCTTTGATAATTCCTTTAAGATTTCTTTTTTAGCAAAATTTAAATCTTTAACATAAATGCTGATCTTGCACCCATTTTCTTTGATGCTTTCCACCCACTTCAGTTTTTTTAGTAAATCTATCTTACCTTTGGGTTCTCCTTCAAATTCAACATCAAAAATTGGTTGAATATATGATTTATAAAGTTGTGACAGGTCTTCGGTTAAAAGTATCTTACCTTCGTCTATGATGCATATTTTGTTGCACACTTTCTCTGCGTCATTCAGTATATGCGTCGATAGTAAAATAGTTATTTTTTCATCCTTAAGACCTTCAATAAGCTCTAACATCTCCATTCTTCCTTCGGGATCCAGGGCAGAGGCTGGTTCATCGAGAAATAAGATTTCGGGATTGCCCATAAATGCCACTGCCAGGGCCAGTCTTTGTTTCATTCCTCTTGAATATGCTCCTATGCGTTTCTTTTTTTGTTTGACGAGCTTGACCATTTCCAGAAGTTTACTAATATTTTTTTCCTCATAACCTATGATCTCACCAATGAATCTCAAGTATTCGTAAGCGCTCATATAATCATAAAAAGTAGGAGTCTCAGGTAAATATCCAATTGATTTTAAAAGTTTCTGTTTGTTTTTTTGAAAGTCTTTGCCCTTGATGAAAATCTTACCGTCATTGAATTTAATCAAACCGGTAAGAATATTCATGGTTGTGGTTTTCCCGGCACCGTTTCGTCCGATAAATCCGAATACGGAACCTTTATCTACCTCGAAACTAATGGATTTCAATGCTTCTACACGGCCGTAATTTTTTTTCAGACCAACGACTTTAATCATTTTCAGTTTCTTTCTTCTTGCCTATTATCAGAAAGACAATGGGGCCAATGATGCCAAAGAGAACGATAATCAATATCCAGGCCCATTTTGGCAGATAAACGACTTCATTTCTTGCAACCTGGACCAGAGCAAAAATCATGAGACCGTATTCTATTATCAATAACGGAATAAAGAAGGGCAGCATACTTACAATTGTAGACATCATTAAATTTAGATCGATTGGAGTTATTTTAATCACCCTCTTAAGTAAATATGATATTTTTATATATTATATAATTTACAGAAGATAATTAAAGAATTAAATAAGCATTTTTTTGAGTATAAGGATTTTATAAAATATTTTGGCCGATTTTATTTTAAGGGTTTTTCCCCATAAACGCTGATACTTGCAATCGCGTCTTTATTATCTTCTTTTATTCTGATTATATCTTCAGGTTTGATATCTATATTTTTGATGATCTCTTTTGCTGTAGCATCTTCTATATCAAAATCAAAAGGAAATATGACTTCATTAATGACTTCTACTTTAATAAATCCTGATTCTTCTATGATATTTATATATTCTTTTTTCATGATAGCTCCGGTAATGCAGCTGCCGCAGGTATCCAGAACATCTATTACCTCATCGGGGAGAAGGAGTTTTTTAAGCAAAACCATGTCCGAAATCATAATTCTGCCACCCGGTTTGAGTGCTCTGTAGGCTTCATTAAATACTCTTTTTTTGTCAGGGGTGAGGTTAATCACACAATTAGATATAACAAGATCTATAGAATTATCTGCGACAGGAAGATTATCGATTTCTCCAAGTCTGAATTCCACATTTTTGTAGTCGCCTTTTAAAACATTTTCCCTTGCTTTATCAAGCATTTCCTGTGTCATATCTACACCGATTACTTTACCCTTTGAGCCTACTTTATTTGCAGCAAGGAAGCAGTCAAATCCGGCGCCGGATCCCAGGTCCAGTACGATTTCTCCTTCTTTAATCGATGCCAGCGCAATAGGATTTCCACAGCCTAATCCAAGATTCGATCCTTCCGGGACTTTTTTTATATCCGCATCAGCATATCCGATACTTTTACTGATTTCATCGAATTTATTATTTCCATAGCAGCCGCAGGACGTTTCCATGCTGCAGCAGCTTCTATTTTGCCTGGCTATCCTACCATAGCTTTCTCTTACAATTTTTTTTACATTCTTCTTATCCATTTTTTGACCTCCAATAATTTTTGAGAAATTGTTTGAGTTATTCTTGATTTATATAAAATTTTTTATTTTAAAAAAAATTGTATACCAATATAAAAATCCCTACCAGGATAACAATTGAGGCTACACTTTTTTTAAAAATCTTCTCGGGAATTTTTCTTAATATATAAGTTCCGGCTGCAGTCCCAACCAGAACTCCTATTGAAGCAATAAGTATCCATTTCCAGATCGATAACATCTCCTCGCCCTGAGTGATTATATAAACCGGTATTCTCGCTACATCAACCATTAGGGCTATACCGGTAGCAGTGGCTACGAATTCTTTTTTCTTTAATTTAAAGCCCAGCATGGCAGCGGATCGAATTCCTCCCTGGTTGCCAACAAGCCCGCCAAAAAAACCTGATATACCTCCTGCTGCCCATAAAGCAGCCCCCGAAAATCGTATTTTTTCTGAAAATCCCGTAAGTTCCATTACCCCCGCAAATATGAGAAGACAACTAAAAATAATCACCAGAACGATGTTATAAAGTACACTGTGAAGCAGTGCGCCCACCAGTCCGCCTGCAGCGCTGGTAAGACCAAAACTTAAAAGTATTTTTTTATTGATATATTTTCTTAAAACAAAAAAGCGCAGAGCGGTCCCACTAAAATGAGCGATTGAAATGCCTGCTACAGCAACACTGATACCGGTTTTAAAGGCCAGAAGAGGTGTAACAAAACTACCGATTCCGAAACCTGCAATCGATGCAATTCCCCCTGCAACAATGGCAACAATGGACAGAACAACCTGAAAAATCATATATTACTCTCTAGAAATATTTTTTTGAAGGGCGAGTATTTGAATACTGTTTCAAATAAATAGTAATAACCACTCTATTTTTTAAATTTCAGATCCTGATGTATTGGTTTCTCTAGTATTGGACCTATTACATCGGCTTTGAAGAAAATTTTGATCTCGTCTTCTATACTTCTGCCTGTTTTAACAGGATGGTCATTTATGTAGTATTTTTCGTTATCACTGTAAACAGGATACTTCGTTCTTCTGCCATTTTCTTCTTTTACTTCGATGTAATATAGAAATTCTTTTCTCATAAATCACGTTCTTTCAAAATAAAAAATAATTTTAAGAGCAATCTTTAACTTGATTTTAAAATTATATATCTTCCTTTTTTAAATATAAATGTCTGAAAAAAACTTTTAAGTATTGACACCATAGATAAGATGGTGTTAAAAGCCAGGAATTATATAGTGATAACACATCAAAAATAAAAATGTATAACTCGCTGCGGTGGCTTCTTATTATATTATGTGGTTCCATAGTCTATAACCTGCCCAATCTTTATGGAAGAATCTTAAACTCAGTCAAAGGCGGAATTATGGACGATATACCTGCCCGGGCCTTGATCATTAATTTCGCTTTTCCACTGGCAATATCTCTGACACTGATTCTATGTTTGATGATATACGGGATAATCCGTATCTCTATAGTAATAAAAAGATTAAAGTCCGATATGAGGGAATAATAAACATTTAGATTTTAGAAATTATTTACTAATTTATTTTTTGTGTATTCTATCATAACATTATAATTGCTATTTTACATTTAGACTTTTTAGAACCGGATTGTTCTATGGAGGTACATGATGGCAGCTAATAAAATTAAATCTATAATTTTTATAATTGCTTTGGTAGGTATTATTTTGATTCTTATATCGGCTTGTACGACAACAACCAATGAGGTTTACGATCCACAAATAAATCCATCTGATTTCATAACCGGAGTAGACAATGAATATTTTACTCTGATTCCGGGAAAAACCTTGATCTATGAGAGAAAGACCGATGACGGAACAGAACGAGTCGAGGTTATAACTCTAGATGATACCAGAATAGTTATGGGTATAGAATGCATGATAGTATGGGATCGAGTTTTTTTAAATGATGAACTTGTAGAAGATACAATGGACTGGTTTGCTCAGGACATAGACGGAAATGTATGGTATTTCGGGGAGGATTCTAAAGAAATAAGGGACGGCGAGGTGATAAGTAATGCAGGTTCATGGGAATCAGGAATAGACAATGCTAAACCGGGAATAATCATGTTAGCAAATCCGGAAATCGGGGATCAATATAGACAGGAATATCTTATAGGTCAAGCAGAAGATATGGGAGAAGTACTCGCTATGGATGAGAAGGTTGAAGTTCCTTATGGAGTTTTTAAGGATTGTCTAAAAACCAGAGATTGGACTCCCCTGGAGAAAAATACTGATGAATACAAATATTATAGTCCGGAGACTGGAGCGGTTGTTTTGGAAGTCGGGGTATACAGCGAAGAAAGAGTCGAATTAGTTGATATAAAGAATGAGTAGAAGTGAGCGGAAAAATTTTTTAGGCAAGTAAAGATCATTTAAAAATATGGAAAATAATAATTTACTGGAATTCGATTTAGAGATATCCAAAAAAAATATAATTGATTTTATAAAAAAATATATAAAAAAACTTAACAAGCAGGGTGCTGTAGTAGGATTAAGCGGTGGGATTGATTCCGCACTGGTTCTGAAGTTATGTGTTGAGGCGTTAGGCTATAAGAATGTAATTGCAGTTATGCTGCCTGAAAGGGACTCCAGCCTAAAAAATATAAATGATGCAAAAAAGTTCGCAAAAGAGCTTGAAGTAAGAATCATTTATAAAAAAATAACCAGAATGCTATCCCTTATAGGTGTGTACAGCCTTTATCCTCCGGCTTTTTTCTTCAGAAAAAGTTTTATAGAAAAATATGTCCGCCAAAAAAGAAAAAATTTATCATTAAGACTACAAAAAGATATATTTTTGGCAAACCTGGAGGGAAACAGCGATAAAGAATTATCAAAAGCATTAGCTTTTTACAGGATCAAACACAGACTTAGAAGCACGATCTTATTTTATTACTCCGAACTTAACAATTATCTACTTGTAGGATGTGCAAATAAAAGCGAGTGGCTTACAGGATTTTTTGTAAAGTATGGTGACAGTATTGCAGATATAATGCCTATAATATCTTTATTTAAAACCCAGGTTTTCAATTTATCTAAGTATTTAAAATTACCGGATTATATATTGGAAAAGGTGCCAAGCCCTGATTTAATACCAGGACTGGTTGATGAAGAAATGCTTGGTATATCATATAAAAAACTTGATTTAATCTTATATTGCTTTGAAAAAGGCTATCCCACTGACAGAATTATCAAAATTTCAGGTGCAACAGATGAAGAAATAAAAAAAGTATCCCTGTACATGAAAAAATCTGATTATCTAAGGGAATGGCCAATAAGATTATAATAATAGAATTATATTGAAACTCAAAGCTTTAACTGCGTGCATACCATTAAGGATAATAATCATTAGACTCTAAGACTACTTTTTCTTTGCGGGGACAAAATCAAGTGATATAGAATTGACACAGTGCCTCATATCTTTGGAAGTAAAACCTTCTCCCTCGAAAACATGGCCCAGATGACCGCCACATTTTGAACATACGATTTCCGTTCTTATTCTGTCTCTGTCTTTCAATCGCTTTACTGCTCCCGGGATCTCATCATCGAAACTGGGCCAGCCGCACCCTGATTTGAACTTATCTTTAGATCTGTATAAAGGTGCGCCGCACTGTCTGCAGATATACGTACCCTCTTCGAAGAAATTTTCGTATTTGCCGCTGAATGGCAACTCGGTACCCCTGTCGATTATTACTTTTTTTTCTTGTTTGTTAAGTTGTCTTTTTTTCATTTAAAAAATCTATTAAATATTTTCCGTTCCCGGATTTATTTTAATCCGATGAAATTTCAACATTTCTGGTGTTGAATTATAACAAATAAGAGAAACCGTTTCTACTTACATATGCAGATTCTTTTGACTGCAAACGAAAAAGTAAACCGCTATACTTAGTTTATCTATTTGTTTATAATAACTGTCATCTAATAATTATGAAGAATTTAGAAGGTGAATAGATTATGGTAGATTGGAAATGTACCGATTGCGGTTATATTTTTGATGTCAAAGTTGAAAATCCGGAATTCGGTCTGGAACCTCCCTATGAGTTTGAGAACCTGCCTGAAGATTGGACATGCCCCGTATGCGGAGCTTCTAAGTCTGAATTCAAAGTTTGTAAATTAGAAAAACCCTAGTTTGTTGACTTATTTACCGATCCTCAAGAATCTTGAATTTATAGCTACTATTATCGTACTGAGTGACATAAAAACAGCTCCGACCGCCGGGCTCAAAAGAATCCCCAGAGGGAATAAGACTCCTGCCGCCAGAGGTATTGCTATGGCATTATATCCGGTAGCCCAGCCCAGATTCTGCAGCATCTTTCTATAAGTTGCCCTGGACAAACCCAGTATCGATACCGCATCCAGAGGATTGCTCCTCACCAGTATTATATCGGCTGTTTCTATAGCCACATCTGTTCCGGCGCCAATAGCTATCCCTATATCTGCCTGAGCAAGTGCCGGCGCATCATTTACGCCGTCACCGGTCATCGCCACAACGAGCCCTCTCGACTGGACCTCTTTTATTTTATTGGACTTATCCTGAGGAAGCACGCCGGCAAAATATTCCTCGATTCCTACTTCTTCAGCTACCCATCTTGCTACCTGCTCATTATCTCCTGTTAGCATCATCGGTTTTATATTCATTTCTTTAAGTTTCCTTATTGCTTCTTTTGATTCCTCCCTGACTATATCTGCCAGAGCTATGGCCCCTGTCAGCTGGCTTTCAATCAGTACGAATATAACGGTTTTCCCCTGCCGGTTTAATTTGTTTATTTCAGTGCTGTCCTTAAGTTCTATATTATTTTCCTTCAGATACCCGGGACCTACCACTTTTACTTCTTTTCCATTAACCTTTGCCTGTACACCTTTACCAGTTATGGACTTAAAGCCGGTTACTCCATATCTCTCATCAGTCGATCCGGCAACAGCCCTGGCAATGGGATGCTCCGATTTTTCCTCAAGTGAAGCAGCATATTTTAATATTTCACTGTTATTAAAACTTCTAGAGAAATTGATTATATCTGTAACTCCGAATTCTCCCCTGGTAAGAGTTCCGGTTTTATCGAATATTATGGCATCTATATTTCGTGCCCTCTCAAAAGCGGTCCTGTTTCTTATAAGAAGGCCGTTCCTGGCTGAAATTGCTGTGGATACGGCTACTACAAGAGGTATTGCCAGGCCGAGAGCATGAGGGCATGCAATAACCATAACTGTAACCGTACGCTCGAGGGAAAAAGCAAGATCCTTTTTTATGATGAGTATCCATATAACAAGAGTGACCATGCCTGTAGATATGGCAATCATCGTTAGCCAGAAGGCTGCCCGGTTTGCCAGATCCTGTGTCCTTGACTTACTTGCCTGCGCTTCCTGCACCAGCTTTATTACTCCGGATATAAAAGAGTCCTCCCCTGTTTTCTTGACTTCGACTGTTACCGAACCTTCACCATTGACAGAACCGCCGATAACTTCCTTGCCCTTGCTTTTAGAAACCGGTCTGGATTCACCGGTAAGCATTGCTTCATTTACCGAGGTCTCTCCCTCTATTACTATTCCATCTGCCGGGAATTTCTCTCCTGGCTTTACCAGTACCCTATCAGACTTTTTAAGTTCTTCTACGGGTACATCGATAGTTTTCCCCTCTGAAGTGATTCTATGAGCGTACTGGGGCATAAGTTTTACCAGTTCCTCCAGTGCCCTCGAAGCCCCCATTACCGATTTCATTTCAATCCAATGACCTAAAAGCATAATATCGATAAGGGTTGCTGTTTCCCAGAAAAAGAACTCGCCCTGCAGGCCAAATACCACGGCACTGCTATAAATATATGCCACGGAAATTGCCAGACCAATCAGGGTCATCATTCCGGGCTGCTTCGACCTCAGTTCATTGTATGCCCCTTTCAGAAACGGCCAGCCGCCATAGAAAAAGATTATTGTGGATAAAGCAAAGAGGACATATTTATCTCCGGAGAATTTTAGGATATCCTCAAGCCTTAAAAATCTCTGTATCAGTTCGGAAAGCAGCAGCACCGGGATGGTTATAATGGCAGAAATAATAAAGCGCTTTTTAAAGTCGGTCACCATATTCTTGTGATGGTTATGCCCCATATCACTGCGCATACCATGTTTCATACCCTGGTGCTTATCATGCTGCATATGTCCGTGATCCGATTCCTTCATAATTCACATATTATCATTACGGCTTGATTGCAATATTATTCCATGTCATTTATTTCTACCATATCTATAAAAATACCATGCCAGTTATGGTACCAGACCTGACCGGTATAGCCATTTACGCTCATCATTCCTGCAACTTCACCATTTTCTGTTTCAGTATGAATGGTGTAATATCCATAAAACTTTTCAATATCTTTTCCGGCAGATTCGCCTGTATTTATTTTTGACAGATATTTTCCAGCAATGTCCAGGGCTTCATCTTCATCTATGGACATGTCTATGGAACTCCGGGAAAGAGACATTCTTGAATGCATACCATATTTTAAGTTCCACATCATATTTGGACCATATTCTGGGAAGATGGCCCCACTGCTTTTATCTACAAGCAGCTCTATTGCTCCAACACCCGTATCTTCTTCTATAAGTTCGATATAGAAATTTTGAGAAAATTCCATAATTTCGGATATTTTCAGGTTGGATAAATTGTTTTCCTCAAGATATTTTTCTGTCAGGTTCTCTACTTCATCAAAATCCAGATTTATGTTCTCCTGGTTTCTAAATAGATTCCTGAACATATGACCCATTCCGATTCCGGGATTATTCTGCGTGGTGTCCCAGCTTACCATGGGCAAAGTTATCGCAAGTCCAAGAATTCCGATTACTATGAGTATTATTGAAGATATAAAGATTTTTCTTAAATTTTTCATTTTAACTTATATCCCTCTTCATTCTCTCGAACTCTTCTTTGCTTATTTCACCTCTGGCATATCTTTCTTCCAATATATCAATCGCTTTACCTTTACGGGAAAGATCCTTCCCAGCATAGCTTACTCTTCTGATAATCCATACAATTAATAATATTATTCCGGTAATCAATAAAGCCCAGAAAATAAACATGAAAATCATCCCTATAATGCCCCAGCCTCCAAAAATTCCACTCATCATATATGGCCACATCATGATTAAAATCACTCCTTCCTTTATAATTTCACTAAAATTAGTAATATTATAAAATACTATAAATCATTAGAATAATGATTACCACAGACCTTTAATCAGTTTTTTCCTGTGCTTATGGTCAGTATCAACAAACTTTTTCGGTATCTTTGGGCTTTTTTTATACTATTCAATCAGCCAGTAAAAAACCTGTACTTTTTTTATTATAATTCCATACTTTTAGCGGTTACGGCGCTGGATTTGAATATATATAATTGCTCTACATTACTAAAATTAATGTCCAAAAGAAATATTCTTAATATAGATCAGGAGGATCAAAATGGAATCAACAATGACTTTAGACTTTATTAATGACGGAAGTCTGCTCCGGGGATCAACAATAATCGCATTGATTTTACTATTCATACTTGCAATAGTATTGCTGGTAGGATGGAAGGTGAACAATAAAAGTCCTGAAAGTGTGAAGGAGCCGGTTTCGATTTTAAAAGAAGAATATCAGAAAGAAACTTCCCAGAGAAAGAATATATAAATATTAAAAAAGTAAGTTTGTATACTTTAATTAAAATAAAATTATTTAAATCATTCAAATGAATAAAACTATTGATAATACATTTTCTGATTATATTAAGGATAAGAGACTTGAAAAAAATTTGAGCTTGTTTAAGGTCCACAAGCTAAGCGGCCTTCCTATAGCTTATCTTGAGAAAATGGAGAATGAATTTAAAGATCCTCCCAGTATGAAAGTTTTAAAAGTAATAGCTGAGATATACGAAGTTGGATTATCAAGGATATTGAAAGATACAAAAAGACTGCAGCATCCAACGACTATTTTATAATTCTACCTTCAAAAATATTATACAAAGGAGTAAAAAAATGAACTCATTTCTACTTGTAGCTTTAATTGCTTTTGTAATTGCAGTGATAGCAGCTATATTTGGTTTCCGGGGAACAGCAGGAGTTGCTTTTTTGGTAGCAAAAATAGCATTCTTCATATTTATTGTCGTTTTTGTGATTGCCCTGATATTAAGCTTTTTTACTAGCTGTGCGATAATATTATAAGTAAAATAAAAAATGATGAATAAAGATTCTTCAGGATGCAATCTATCAGGTAATGGAGATGTTCCGGATGAGATAAATGGAGGGGGAGAGGCAAATGGAGAAGAAGAGGTAGGCTATGAACAAGAAATATAAAATAATCACAGTCCTAATAGTCACAATGCTTGTGGTATTAGTTTTTTCTGGCTGTAAACCAGAACAGGAGGTAGATAATAATGGATCCGGTATCGAGGAAGAACCTGGCAATGAACCGGGTATTGAGGAACCAGGGGAAGAACAGGGTGCTGACGACGAAAATATCATCAACGCATTCAATGAGCTGCTGGATGAAGAAGCAAGGTCACATCAGCTTATTTCTTTTATCGATGAGAATATGACAGAGATTTCACCCTGGGGATTCGATATCTTGCTGGGAAAATTAGAAATGGTTCAAAAAGAAGATATCCAATATTACACGGACCTATTATTTGAAGATGACTGGCAGAACAGGCTTAACGCCATCTTTAACCGGGACATCGAGTCAGAAGACCTTATAGATATCGATGACATACAGTTAAAAGAGTTAATGACAGAAATTTTTCAGGGCGGATTTAAACTTGTGGCTCTTGAGGGATCATTTTATCCATATATCGATTACGAATTTTTTAAAAGGTATGCAGAATATCTAAGCCAAATGTACTTTGATTATATTAATGTTATGGCTCTGGAATCAAATAAAATATCTTCCAGGGATGCGGCTCTTACTATATCCTGGGATGAACTTGCTCTAAGATTAATAAATTGTGAAGAATTTTTACTGAACTACCCTGATGAGACAATCAGAAAGAGAGCCGCAGGGGACCTTTATATAGGATACCTTGTATCCTATATAGTCGGGCAAAACAATACTCCCTCTTATAGTTATGAAAATAATATTGTATATCCTGAAGTTCTGGAAAGTTACGACAAATTGATTTTGGAATATCCTGATCATATAACAGCCGACCTCATAAGGTCGTACCAGGAGATATTGGCAGAGTCAGACAATATTATAAATGATTCTGTTTTTGAAGAAATAAATGGGATCTATAGAGAAGCCGTTCTTTACTTTGAACTTGATTCGTCTCCGCTTTTACTGGAAGGTATTAAAAATACATATTACCAGACCCCTCTTTCGAAAAATGGTTATGTGGTTTTAATAAACGGAGAATTCCTGGAAGAAGATGATACTGACCAGGCAAATAATGTTCTTATAAAACTGAGTGATTTTTTTGCTTTTGGAGATTTTGATGGCGATGGCATAAATGATGCAGCAGCGATTTTGACATCTTCCAGGCATAATGAGGCCACTGCTTATTCCCTGACTTTGAATCTGAACAGGTATTTTTATTTTCAAAATATACTTGATGTAATAATCGGCAACAGCGCTGAGATAGAAATCAAGGGTATTGAAATAGAAGAAAACCGGATTTCTATTAATGTAATTTCAGACAGCGCTGAAGAAACACTTATATACGGAGTTGAAGATAATCAATTTGTTGAACAATAATAAAAATCTTCCGCAAATGGAGGTTATAGAATGAGACCATTATGGCAGGGCGCTATAAGTTTTGGGCTTATACTGATACCCGTAAAAATGTATAAAGCTACCAGAGAGAGAAATCTCGATTTTCACCTTGTGAGAGAAGGTGATCTGTGTCCAATAAGGTATGCGCGTGTATGCAAATCCACAGGCGAAGAGGTCCCTTATGATAAAATAGCAAAAAGCTATGAATACCAGAAAGGCGATCAGGTAATTTTTCATGATGAGGATTTTAAAAAATTTTATTCAAAAAGAACTGAGACTATTGAAGTAACTGAATTCGCAAATGAAGCTGAAATCGATATGAAGTATTATGAGCAGCCATACTTCCTTGAACCGGAAAAAGGTGCAGATAAGGTATATGCCCTTTTAAGGGAAGCTTTGAAAAAATCCAAAAAGGTAGGTATTGCCAAATATGTACTTCATAATCTTGAACATCTTGGAGTCATTAAACCAGAAGATGATATTTTAATGTTGAATCAAATCCGATTTGATTCCGAAATAAGAAAACCAATTGATTTGAAAATCCCTGCCTCCAAAAAATTTTCCGAAAAAGAGCTTGATACAGCTATATTATTGATAGATCAGCTTACCGAAGTATTTAAACCCGGGAAATTCAAAGATACCTATACAGATGAATTAAAAGAAGCAATTGCCAAAAAATCCAAAAATAAGACAGTCAGTGTTCCCAAATCCAGGATAGTTAAAGGCAAGCCTGCAGAAGTAGTAGATCTTCTGGGAAAATTGAGAAAGAGTCTTCAAGATGCAAAAACAGGACAGCAAAAGGATATGCGGAAAAAAACATCTTCTTCGAAATAAAGTATCATTTTCAAATCTGCTAAGCTCTTAAAAATCGACTCCTGTGACGATATCCGGAACCAGAATACGAAGAGAGGTCCAGAATTATTCCTATGGCTATCAGTAGCCAATCGAAACCGCTAATACCCGGACTGAGACTCCAACCGATTAAAAAGAAAATCATTGTGAACGGAGCAAAAATAGCAAAGAGAAGGGGCCAGATCCACATATCGAATGCCAGCCGAAATAAAGCAGGATTAACAAGCCACCATATCAATATGGCCAGACGGGGACCAAAAAGTAGAAAAATCGTAGTCGCGCAACACATCTTATCTTACCCCCTTAAATGAATTTTTTTTAAAAAATCAAACAATAATTGCTAAGAACAAAGAAATGCTTTTTATTGATTTAGATATTATAATAATCATCTCTGGATGTCTAAATATTTTCTTAAGTATAAAATAACTTTATTATTATAAATATAATTGGTTCTCAATATATTTATGGCTGGATTAATTATGAAATAAATTTATTCTATAAAAGTTTTTAGTTATAATAAGAAACCGGCGGTATTTTGATATGCAAATAGAAAAATACATAAAAGAATTTACTAAAGTCTGGTTGGGATGCAGCACTGAATTTCCATCTCTGGGTCCTAAATATTCTTATAATGAGAAATTATCCTGTGAGGCCAGATTAGAAGAATTCTTAAAGAAAATAAAAGGAAATAAAAAGAAAAAACCTAAACCGGAAGCTAATAATTCAGGTTCTGCTAAAGCTAGCTTTCCTGAAATAAGAACTTTCTTCAAATCAACATTTGATTTTGAAGATGATCATTTAGATATTATATTCTCAGACAGTTATACAGAGGCAACAAAGAATTTCATAAAAACCGGAGAGCGCTTTGATCCAAATCTTGACAGTGAAGATATTTTCCAGGCCAGCCGCAATGTCTGGATAATAAATAGTATACAATCGATGATGGGTATGCCTGTAAAGTTGACGCCTTCTATTTTTGCGTATAGCATGCTTTATCCTTACACCGATAATTATCTCGATAATCCTGATGCTGGTTCGGAAAACAAGGTTACTTTTAGCAGACGTTTTCAGCAGAGAATAAAAGGAAACAAGATTATCCCTGAAAATAATGATGAGAAAAAAATTTTTGACCTGATAGGAATGATAGAGGAAGAATATGATCGTAAACGTTATCCAAAGGTTTATGAAAGCCTGCTGGCTATTCACCGTGGTCAAACAAACAGCATCCGTTTGCTTGATAATTCAAATACACTTACCGAAACAGATGTTTTAAAAATATGTATCGAGAAAGGAGGAGCTTCGGTTCTTGCAGATGGTTACCTTGTTTCCGGTTCCCTGAAGAAATGCCAGGAAAGATTTTTATTTGGTTTTGGCGCATATCTGCAGATGGCTGACGACATACAGGATACAGGTAAGGATTCCAAAGCAGGACTTCTGACACTCTTTTCGAGGGCTTCAAAATATTCATCGCTGGACAAATACGTCAGCCGCACTTTAAATTTTGGTATAAAAATACTGGATCTAATAAACTGTTTTGGTGGAAGCAATCCGGATCGTCAAAAAAGCCTGATAGAAAAAAGTACCAGGAAACTGATTATTGAGTCGATTGGTCTCAATAATAAATTTTATAGTAAATCATATTTACGGGAAATAGAGCAGTATTCGCCATTCAGATTCTCCTATTTAAAAAAGCGAAAGAGGTCATCTTCCAGCGGGGATTTATTTACAGAAGTAATTAAAGAATCCATGTTAGCAAGCAGCTAATAAAGATATGAAAAAAAATTCAGACATTTCTTTTAAAATAATATCCTCTCCTGAGGAACTTAATGCTGCTTATAATGTTAGATTTAGTGTATTTTGTGAAGAACAAAAGGTCCCATATCATATAGAATCCGATGAAAATGAATCAAATAGGATTCATATACTTGGTGTTCAAGACAAAGAGCCTGTTGCCACAGCGAGGATGTATGTAACCGGTGGCTGGTTAAAACTTGAACGAATAGCGGTAAGGAAATCATGGAGATTATGTAAGATTGGTTCGAAGCTGGTTAATTTTATGATAAAAACCGGTAATGAAATGGGAATATTTAAGTATAAACTTAATTCACAGGTAAGTAATATAGGATTTTATGAACAGTTAGGATTTAAAACAAAAGGTAAAGTTTTTATGGAAGCAGGTATAGAACATATTTTAATGATCCGGGAAGATAATGCCTAATTTAATAATTTTGTAATTCCTGTTAAGGGTATTATAGTTAAATATATAAAATATTAATTAAGAAAGGTTGGCTTAAATGCTAAAAGATTTCAAAGAGTTTATAATGCGGGGAAATGCCGTCAGTATGGCAGTAGGAGTGATTATCGGTATAGCTTTTAATGCAATTGTAAATTCACTGGTAAATGATGTAATAATGCCTCCCTTAGGCCTTTTACTGGGAAATGTAGATTTTTCCAACCTTTTTGTAGTAATGAAAGAAGGCACCATTTCCGGACCCTACTTATCACTTAGCGCAGCCAAAGAAGCAGGAGCAGTCACGCTAAATTATGGAGTATTTGTAAATACAATCATAAACTTTCTGATAATTGCTATTGTGCTTTTCTTTATTATCAGGGCTGTCAACAGGTTAATAAAGAAAAAGGAGGTTAAACCGTCTACTAAAGATTGCCCTTTCTGCTTTACATCAATTAATGTAAAAGCTACCCGTTGTCCAAATTGTACATCCGAGTTAAAGGTCCAATAAAACTGAAAATACTTCATTTAAAAAATCGGTGTATGTTTCACATTTCTCTTGGTGTGATTTCGTAAAGATATCTTAAAATCCGTTAAGATAAAACTTTTTCTATTTCTTCTGCAAACTTTTTTATATTTTCAGTATTTATCTTTGAAATGGGTTCGGCAGTTCCTGATGCTTTTTGCCCCATACTTCTCATAATCGGGTTCATCTTATCCCATAGCATCTCATAACCAAAGTAACCTTTAACCACTGCTTTATCAAGCAGTTCCTCGGGGAAACCTTTTTTTATTTCTTTTTCCCAATCCTCTTCTCCTCCGCACATGAAGACACCTGTTTTTTTATTTAAAAGAGTATTTAAATTCTTTATTACAAACTTTACTACATATGCATTCATCCTGAATATAAGAAAAGATCCCCCTACTATTACCATATCAAAATCTTCAGGTTTTACTCTTTTGTTCTTTTTTATATCCACCAGTTCAACTTCTAGATTTTTCTTCCTTAATATTTCTGCAAGCATATTAACGCATTTTTCGGTGGTCCCGAACCTTGTGGCATAAGCAATCAATATCTTCATTTTAAATATCCCCTCTTTTTTAAAATAAGGATAATTTTAAAACAAAATCTCTAATAA
>Ga0163210_1000103_pt1 | contig 28536 bp, 21 predicted proteins | sample Kivu_220m_FD_113536 | JGI IMG/M metagenome (GOLD analysis project Ga0163210, IMG submission 113536) | Freshwater microbial communities from Lake Kivu, Western Province, Rwanda to study Microbial Dark Matter (Phase II) - Kivu_220m | ecosystem: Environmental > Aquatic > Freshwater > Lake ...
ATCCTGCCGGCAGTTCATCTCGCGCGGCTGGCGGAGATCGTACCGAGGAGGTTTCCCATGCGTCGATTCACCCTGGCGCTGCTCCCGGCATTGCTGTCGCTGGCGCTGCTGGCATGCTGGGCGCCGGCGGACGCGCAGTTCGGCGGCTTGAAGGACAAGCTCAAGCAGAAGGTCGAGAAGAAGGTCGAGAAGGCCGTCGAGGGCGAGGAGCAGGACGAGGCGCAGCAGGCTCCCGAGGCCGAAGAGGAGGCCGCGCCGGCGGCGGAGACCACGCCGGGCGGGACCTCTTCGGCCGAGGAGATGCAGCTCTACACCAAGTATGACTTCGTCCCCGGCGACAAGGTCATCTTCTATGACGACCTCTCCGGCGAGGAAGCGGGCGAGTTCCCCTCCCGCTGGCGGCTGGACTCGGGCGTCTTCGAGATCGCGCGCCAGGGCGGCCAGAACTGGGTCCTCTGCACCGACGAAGGCTACATCCGCCCCAAGATCGCCGTCGGGCCGCTGCCGCCGAAGTACACGATCGAGTACTCGTTCTACTCCAAGGGGCCGGAGCAGAAGGGGCACTGGTTCCACATCCAGTGGCTGAGTGCCGAAGACGAGGAGATCGGGAACTTCATGGTCTCGGACGGCCGCCACACCCACCTGCGGCTGCTCGAGAAGGACCTGGCGGACAAGGAGCTGCCCGCCGAGCTGGCGCCCGGGATCCACACGATGCGCGTCATGGCGACGAAGAGCAGCGTGAAGTGCTACATCGACAACGAGCGCGTCGCCAACGTGCCGGCGGTCGAGGGCTTCGCGCCGGTCGACATCCGCGTCAAGATGGACCCGTGGCTCGACGAGCCGAACAATCCGATGCTGATGGGCAACTTCCGCTACGCCGAGGGCGGGAAGACGCTACGCGAGCAGCTCGACGAGGCGGGGAAGATCGTCACGCACGGGATCCTTTTCGACTCCGGCTCGGCGAAGATCCGCGCCGAGTCCTACAAGACGCTCGCCGACATCGGCGCGCTCCTGACCGAGACGCCGGCGTTGCGGCTCTCGATCGAGGGCCACACCGACAGCGACGGCACCGACGAAGCGAATCTCAAGCTCTCCCAGGACCGCGCCGCCTCGGTCAAGGCCTATCTCATCGAAGCCTACAAGATCGACGCGGGCCGGCTGGAGACGAAGGGCTGGGGCGAGGGGAAGCCGCTCGATGTCAACACCACCGCCGAGGGGAAGGCGAACAATCGCCGCGTCGAGCTGGTGAAGCTGTAGTCCGGAGGCAGAACGGCCCGCCATACGCGCGTGCGGCGGGCCGTCTTCTCGTCAGCGCAGGCGGATCGTCTCGGTCTTCAGTTCCTTTCCCGCGACCTCGAGACGCACCAGGTAGACCCCCGCCGCGGCCCGGGCGCCGTCCGCGGTCGTTCCATCCCAGACGCGCTCATGCTGGCCCGCCGGAAGCTCCCCCGCGGCGAGCAAGGTCACGAGCCGCCCGGCCACATCGTAGACGGTCAGGCGAGTCGCCTGCGGGCGATCGAGACGGAAGACGACGCGCGCGCCCTGCGTGAACGGATTGGGACGCACCACCAGGGTGCCCAGCGGGATCACCGACTCGACCTCAGGCTCGGGCTCGATGTCGCCGCTCTCCCGCAGCGCGCGCCAGACGCCGGCCGAGTTCAGCCCGGCGTAGAGGTACTCCTGACTGGTCGCGACCGCCTTCACCGGAGACCACTCCTTGAGTCCGTCGTTCTCGTTCGTCCAGGTGTCGCCCAGGTCGGTGGTCAGATAGAGCGCGCCGTAGGTGCCGGCCATGAGCCCGGTGCCGATGTCGGTCAGACAGAAGATGGTCGCATCCAGCAGGCCGGTCGCGTCCCAGAACCCGTTCCCGGCGTTCCAGCGGTAGACGCCGCTGCTCCCCATCCCGACGAAGACGGCCTCGTCGCTCGTCCCCACGCACAGGGCGTCCAGATCGGGCAGCCCATCGTTGATCGCCTCCCACTCGGTCCCGCCGTCCGCGAAGCGGTAGACCCCGCTGTTCGCGATGGCGGCGTAGAGCGTGGAGCCGCTCTGCGTGAGGCTCCAGACGGCCGCGTCGGGCAGGCCCGATCCGACCGGGTCCCAGGTCTCTCCGCCGTCGGAGGAGCCATAGACGCCGCCCTCGAACGCGCCGGCGTAGAGCACGCCCGATCGGTAGAGGAGCGCGAAGACCCCGTGGCCCTGCATGCCGGCGGCGGACCAGGGCTCGCCGGGCTGCGCCTGCTTCCAGACGCCGTTCCAGGTGCCGACGTAGACACTGCCCGCCTCGTCGCGCGCCAGGTCGAGCGCGAACACGTCCCCGGAGATGTCATCCAGACCGTCGATCGAGAGGCTCCAGGTGTCCCCGTAGTCGGTCGAGACGTAGACGCCGCCGCCAAAGAGCGCGGCGTGAAGCGTCGAGCCGTCCGCGACGAGCGCCTCGATCCCGGGCGCGTGGATGCCGGCAGTCGCCTGGCTCCAGGATTCCGCATACGGATCGAAGCGGAAGACGCCCGCGCCGTACGTGCCCGCGTACGGTGTCAGGCCCGATCCGGTCATCGTGCGTACGTCCGGGTTCCAGAGGCCCGCGCCGATCCAGTCCCAGGCGTAGGTCCAGAGGTTCCAGCGCTTGACCGCGCCCCCCATGAGGCCGACGTAGAGCCGGCCGCCGGCCTCGGTCACGACGTCGACGCCGTCGCCGGCCAGGCCGTCGTTCATCGCGACCCACTCGCTGTCGGCGCAGTCGAGATGGAAGACACCCCCCTGGTGGGTGGCGAGGAAGAGCGCGTCGTCGACCAGATCGAGCGACTGCTGTCCGTAGGTCGCGTAAAGGCCTTCGTTCCACGGCTCCCAGAAGCGGTTGACCGCGTCGAAGCGATAGACGCCGTCGTCGAGCATTGCGTAGATCGTCGCGCCGCGCAGTGCAAGCCGCCTGACCCAGGTGCCGGGCAGGCCGTCGTCGATCGTCTCCCACGAGCCGCCGCCGTCGGTGGAGTGGACCACGCCGAAGCTGCCGCCGGCGTAGACCTCTTCGCCGTAGCGGCACGCGGCGATCGCCTGGAGGACGGGGTAGCTGTCGTCCGGGATCGGCGCTGTCGCCATCCAGTTCTCGCCGTCGTCATCCGAGCGCCACACGCCGCCGCCCCAGGTCCCGGCATAGACCGTCGTGGCGGTGGCGGCCAGCGCGTAGACGTTGTAGTTGCAGCAGGGCCAGACGAGCCCCGCGTCGGACGGCGTCCACGTCTCCCCTTCGTCCACCGAGCGGAACAGCCCGCCTTCCGTGCCCGCGAGCAGCGTTCCCCGCGATGTGGCGATCAGGGCCGGGATGTAGCCGCCGCTCACACCGCCCGTCGGCTCCCAGAGGAACGTCCGGGCGCCGGGCGACGCGAGCCGCACCGTGGCGCCCGGGACGGCCGGCCCCTGCCAGACGGGCGTGCCGGCCGCGGGTCGATCGATCGGCGCCGCCGGCAGAGCGGAGACGAAGGCCAGCACGAGGATCGACAGCAGAGATGCAGCGTGATGCTTCATGACCGAATCCCTCCCAAGGCGCACGACCTGGACGCGCTCACAGTATGCTCGGCTGAGTATACCACGCACCGGCCCCGGCTTCACGCGCGCCGGAACCGGCATTGCTGGCGCGCCGCGCCGGTGCTAGCATGTTCGGTTCACTTCAACGCACACAGGAGGACGTATGCTGGCTAAGCGCATGGCCCAGATCAAACCCTCGCCCACCCTGGTCGTCGCGACGAAGGCGAAGGAGATGGCCTCGCGCGGCGTCGACATCGTCGACTTCAGCGTCGGCGAGCCGGACTTCCCGACGCCGGAGAACATCAAGCAGGCCGGCATCGACGCGATCCGGACCGATTTCACGCGCTACACCGATTCGAACGGCATCCCACCGCTGCGGCAGGCGATCTGCGCCAAGCTGAAGCGTGATAACGGCCTCGAGTACGCGCCGGACGAGATCATCGTCTCGACCGGGGCGAAGCACTCGCTCTACAACCTCGCGGTCGCGCTCTTCGATGAGGGCGACGAGGTGCTGATCCCGACGCCCTGCTGGGTCTCGTACGATCCGCAGGTGCTGCTGATGGGCGCCCAGCCCGTCTTCCTCGAGACGACCGCGGCGGACGGCTTCCGGCTGAACCCCGCGAAGCTCCGCGCCGCGATCACGCCACGCACCAAGGCGCTGATCCTGAACAGCCCGTCCAACCCGACCGGTGCCGCCTACACCCGCGAGCAGCTCGCCGCGCTCGCCGCGGTGCTGGAGCCGACATCGGTTTTCGTGGTGGTCGACGAGATCTACGAGAAACTGGTTTACGACGGATTCGTCTTCACCAGCTTCCCCAGCCTGTCCCCGGTCTGGAAGGAACGCTGCCTGGTCGTGAACGGGGTCTCGAAGACCTACGCCATGACCGGCTGGCGCATCGGCTATGCCGCCGGCCCGAAGCCGGTCGTGAAGGCGATGGGCCGCGTCCAGAGCCACAGCACGTCGAATGCGAACTCGATCGCGCAGCAGGCCGCGCTGGAGGCGATCGCCGGCCCCCAGGCCGAGATCGAGACGATGCGCCGGGCCTTCGAGCAGCGGCGGGACCTGATGCTGACGCGGATGCTCGGGATCCCCGAGGTGAAGTGCATCAAGCCGCAGGGCGCTTTCTATTTGCTGCCTGACTGGCGCGCGTACATCGGCCGGCGCGCCGGGGAGCGCGAGATCCGCAGCTGCACCGATCTCGCGACCTACTTCCTCGAAGAGGCGCACGTCGCGCTGGTGCCGGGCGAGGCGTTCTGCGCGCCGGGCCATCTGCGCTTCTCCTACGCCACGTCGACCGCGCGCATCGACGAGGGTATGCAGCGCATCGCCAAGGCGACACAGCGGCTCCGCTAGGCGCGCGTCGCGGCTTCTTCACTGGCCGGCGGCCGGGCGCTTCGTGTATACTTATCCGGTAGTCTGTGTGCCGGGCACCCGTCCGTGCCGGCATCGACGCCGGTGGCTTCAGGGTCTCGCGCTGCGTCCGAAGGAGGAAGCCATGCCGCAGACCGCCCGGTATCCCCGGATGCTATTCCTGTCTCTGCTCTTCGCGGGGCTGTTGCTGCCCGGCGTCACGGCGCATGCCGCCTGCGACGCCATCGATCCCCTGGTGATTCTCCCCGAGGAGGATGACTGCCCCGGCTGGTATCGCGACGGCGACCCGATGACCGCCTACACGCTCGAGGAGCTGATGGTGATCATCGACGGCATGGCGATGCTCTACGACCAGTATGGCTTCATCGCCGCCGCATTCCAGAACTACACCGCGGAGATCGGCGGCGTCCCGATCGCCGGTACGCTCGGCGCGTTCAATCAGGGATCGGCCGAGAACGCGCAGGCGCTCTACCTTGACCCGGATAGCGGCTGGGGCGACGGGGTGCCCGACTGGCCGGGCACGGGCGACGCGCGCCTCCGGATCGACTTCGGCTACGTGACCTTCCAGTTCTGGGAGGAGTGCTTCTACGTCACGATCGTGGTCGGGTCCGGCGTCGAGGGCCTCGACGTGGCGACGCGTCTCCTGGCGGAGGCGACGCTCGGTAGGATCCAGGGGGCGACGCCGGCGGCGGTCGACGACTGGGGAGCGGTCAAGGCGCGGTTTCGCTAGGAAGGTGAAGGACGCAGCGACGGGGAGGACCAACCATGAGCCGGAACGCGAAGCGGGAGAAGTGGGCGGTGCTGCCCGGAGCGCACGTGACCCCGGACCGGGGTTACACGCGGCGGCGGTTCCTGCGTGACGTGAGCGTCGGCGCGGCGGGGCTGGCGATCGGCCCGCGCCTCCTGCGCTCGTCCCTGGCGCGTGCCGGCGGGCGCAACAGCCGGATCGTCCGCACCTGCCACTCCGGCGCGACCAGCAACCTGCACATCGTCAGTCCCTGGGCGGTCGACCTGATGGTCCAGACCGCGATCCGCGAGCTGACCGGAATCGCGCAGACCGGCGCGGCCTGGAAGAGTCTCTTCCCCGGGATCGACGCGACCAAGAAGATCGGCATCAAGATCAATCTCGCCTGCGGCGACGTGCCGACGCATCCCGAGGTGGTGGACGCGATCGTGAACGGCCTGCTGATGATGGACCTCGGCGGCCTGACGCTCCCCGAGAACCACATCATCGTCTGGGACGCGGACAACGGCTTCTTCTGCACGCAGACCGGCTACGCCGTCAACTACGGGGGCGCGGGCGTCCAGTACTACGGCACCGACCACGCCGGCGTCGGCTACGACACCTCGCGCGTGTTCACCATCTACCATCCCCAGGGCACGCACACGACGCACCATCCCTCGAAGATCCTGAGCCAGCACATCGACTACCTGATCAACGTGCCGGTCATCAAGGACCACAACGACTCGGGCGTGACCCTCTGCCTCAAGAACCACTACGGCTCGTTCGACGGCATCTCGGTCTACCAGACGCACATGAGCGGCACCTACGGCGACGGGCACGCACGCACGCAACCGGAACTGAGCCGCATCATCCGGGACGAGCTGGGCGGTAAGGAGCGGCTCTGGCTGCTCGACGCCACCCTCGGTCTGTACAATGGCGGGCCGGGTTACACGCCGCCGTGGCACACGCCGCCGAACTGGGCGTACAACAGCGTGATCGCCGGCGCCGATCTGGTCGCGGTCGATCGTATCGGGACGATCAAGATGAACGAGGAGCGCGCGCGGCACGGGCTGGGGGCGCTCGACCCGAGCGCGGTGCGCGCCGCGGCCCAGCCGCCCTTCAACCTGGGCACCGACGATCCGCAGCAGATCGATCTGATCGAGGTCGATCTGAGCGCCCAGTCCGCGCCCGAGGAAATCGCCGCCACGCACGGGCTGACGCTCTTCGCGCCGTCGCCGAATCCGTCGCGCGACGCCACCGCGCTCGCCTTCGCGACGGCCGAGCCGGTCGCGGCGGAGCTGGTCATCGTGGACGCGAGCGGTTCGCTGGTGCGGCGCGTGGCGGCGGGCGCCTACGCGCGCGGCACGCACCGGCTGCGCTGGGATGGACGCGACGCAAATGGCCGGGCGGTGGCCAGCGGGACCTACTTCTGCCGGCTGACGGCGGGCGGAACGCGGCTCCAGCAGCGGATCGTGCGGGTGCGGTAGGGGCGGAACGCCGGCCTTGCAATCGTGCACTCAAAGTGCACAATTGCTGTTTATGAGTTGGACCCTGAAGCGCTTGCCCGGCTTCACACCGCGGCCCGGTCCGGTGTTGGTCGTCGTCCTGGACGGTATCGGCCTGGGCCCCGGGGACGCGGGGGACGCCGTCGCGCTGGCCCGCACGCCGGTCCTCGACTGGCTGCGCGAGAACTGCCCCTGGGTGCTGCTGAAGGCCCACGGCACCGCCGTCGGCCTCCCCTCCGACGCCGACATGGGCAACTCCGAGGTCGGGCACAACGCGCTCGGCGCGGGCCGGATCTATGATCAGGGTGCGAAGCTCGTCAACCGCGCGATCCGGGACGGTTCGCTCTTCGAGGGCCTGACCTGGAAGCGGCTCGTCGCCGGCTGCCGCGGGCGTGACCAGGCGATGCACTTCATCGGGCTCCTGAGCGACGGCGGGGTGCACTCGCACCAGGACCATCTGCACGCGCTGATCACGCGCGCGCACCAGGAGGGCGTGCGCCGCGTCTTCGTCCACGCGCTGCTGGACGGCCGCGATGTTCCCGAGACCTCCGCGCTCGAGTACGTCGACCGCCTGGAGGCGTTGCTGGCGCAGTTCCATGGAAAGGACGGGTGCGTCTACCGCATCGCCTCAGGGGGCGGGCGAATGACGACCACCATGGACCGCTATGAAGCGGACTGGCGCATCGTGGAGCGCGGCTGGAACGCGCACGTGCACGGCGAGGCCCGCCCCTTCGCGTCGGCGCGTGAGGCGATCGAGACGTATCGTCGCGAGAAGCCGGACATCAGCGACCAGTTCCTGCCGCCCTACGTGATCGCGGAGCAGGATCAGCCGGTGGGTCCGATCCACGACGGCGACAGCGTCGTTCTCTTCAACTTCCGCGGCGATCGCGCGATTGAGATCTCGGAGGCGTTCGAGAAGGACGAGTTCACGCCCTTCAACCGTCGCCGTGTCCCGGAGGTCGAGTACGCCGGGATGATGGAGTACGACGGCGACGAGCACGTGCCGCGGCAGTACCTGGTGACGCCGCCCCTGATCGAGCGCACCCTGGGCGAGTACCTGGCGCGTAACGGCGTCAGCCAGTTCGCCTGCAGCGAGACGCAGAAGTTCGGGCACGTGACCTACTTCTGGAACGGCAACCGGACCGGCGTCTTCGACATCGGGCTCGAGGACTACCTCGACGTTCCGTCGGACCGCGTCGGCTTTCAGCAGCGCCCGTGGATGAAGGCCGCCGAGATCACCGACGCGACGATGCGCCGCCTGCGGCGCCGCTCCTTCAGCTTCGGCCGCATCAACTACGCCAACGGCGACATGGTCGGGCACACCGGCGATCGCCGCGCGGCGATCCTGGCGGTCGAGACGGTCGACCTCTGCCTGGGCCGGCTGCTGCAGACCGTGCGGGGCGTGCAGGGCGTCGCCGTCATCACCGCGGACCACGGTAACTCCGAGGAGATGTACGAGCGCGACGCCAACGGCGAGTTCAGCATCGATCCGGTGACGAACCGCCCGCGGCCGCGCACCAGCCACAGCCTGAACCCGGTGCCGTTCATCCTCTACGACCCGCTCGGCCTCGAGGAGAGCGGCCGGCGCCTGACGCGCACGCCGCCTGGCATCGGCCGCAACCTGGCGGCGGTGCGGAGCGACGCAACCTACGACCTGGCCTCGGAGGACGCGACCTTCCCGCTCGACCTCGTGACGCCCAAGGATGGCGCGGGACTGGCTAACGTGGCAGCGACGTGTCTGAACCTGCTTGGGTTCGAGGCGCCTGAGGATTACGAGCCGTCGTTGCTGCTGGTCCGGCGCGGGGCGGCGATCCGTACCATCTAGCTTGTGGGGCGAGGAATTGGGATGGCCGCCGCGGTCGTGAATCGCAACCTGATGGGAGGCAGGAGCTTGGGGGCGTCGTCTTCCGCGTCAGGGGCGGGGAGGACTCCGCGGCAAGCTGTTTTCATCCAACCTATTTCTCTGCAATAAGATAAGAGTCCAGTGTCCGCATTCTCGATTCCACAATCTCAGGGTTGACCCGGCGGCGGTTATGGGCATATGCTCAATTCCCAAGGGGGACCCCCGAGCATGTCCCGACCCTGCAAGTGCCGGCGAATCGCGATGCGCCCTCGCGTGGGCGCCTTCAAGCCGGCTGGGATCCCCGGAGGCGAGACGGAGGCGGTCACGCTGGGCCTGGACGAGCTGGAAGCCCTCCGTCTCGCGGACCTCGAGGGCCTGTATCACGAGACGGCCGCGCAGCGGATGAGCATCTCCCGCGCGACCTTCGGGCGGCTCCTGGAGGAGGCGCGACGCAAGATGGTGTCAGCCCTGTTCGAGTCGAAGATGCTCGTCTTCGAAGGAGGTCCGATTACCATGGCGGAGATGCGTACGTTCTGTTGCGATGACTGCCAGGGGGCATTCCAGGAACCGTTTGGCACGGGGCGCCCCGCCGAGTGCCCTCACTGTCACGGACACCACTTCCATCGCGCCGCGAGCGAGGCCGGCGCCCACGTACGGCATAGGGGTGGGGGCGCCGGAGGCGGTGGCTGCCGACGACGAGCTTGCCGGGGAGGCAGAGTCGAGACTGCGGCCGCCGACGCGTCGGCGGCCCCGAAGCCGGAGGGAGATCAATGAGAATCGCCGTCGCCACTGATGATGGCGTGCGTATCGCCGCCCACACCGGGCGCTGCCGGGGGGTAGTCATCTTCGAGGTGGAGGACGGCGTGGCGCGCCGGATCGAGGAACGCCGCAACGCCTTCACCGCTCACGCGCGCGGCGAATGCCATGGACATGACGACGCGTCGCCGGCGGGCCATCACTCCCACGTGGGATTGATCGACGCGCTCGCCGACTGCCGGGCTTTGGTCACGCACGGGATGGGACCTCGCCTGGTCGCCGATCTGAGTGGGCGCGGGATCGATCCGTTCGTGAGCAGCGTGGAGGACGTCGATGAGGCCGCCGCGCTGTTCGCTCAGGGGAAACTTCCTCGTTTGCCGGGCACGGGGTGTGGCCGGCACGCGTGAAGTCCATACAAGGAGGTGGTGAGATGCCCGAAGCGAAAGATGGGTGCGTCAAACCCGCTCGTGGTCCCATGCTGAAACCAACCGGTCCGACCGTCCCCCCGACGGGGACGCCAGCCGCAGAGGAGGTCAGAGCTATGGTCGCGCGCGTGGGGCAGGAAGCCCCCGACTTCGAAGCTAATGCCTACGTCGCTGAAGGCGGCTTCAAGACCGTCCGCCTGTCGGAGTACAAGGGTCGCTGGATCGTCCTCTGCTTCTACCCGGGTGACTTCACCTTCGTCTGACCCACGGAGCTGGCGGCGGTCGCCGCCAAGTACGCGGAGTTCAAGGCGATGGACGTCGTGGTCCTGGCGATGAGCACGGACAGCCGCTTCGTGCACAAGATCTGGCAGGAGGCGGAGCTCGCCAAGATGGTGAAGGGCGGGGTCCCGTTCCCGATGCTCTCGGACGCGGGTGGACGCATAGGGACGATCTACGGCATCTACGACGAGGCCGCCGGCGTCGACATCCGGGGACGCTTCATCATCGATCCGGACTTCGTCGTTCGGGCGATGGAGGTGCTGACGCCTGAGGTCGGACGCAATCCCGATGAACTGATCCGTCAGGTGAAGGCCTTCCAGCACGTCCGCAAGACCGGCGAGGTCACACCCTCGGGCTGGCAGCCGGGACAGACTACGCTGAAACCCGGACCGGCGCTGGTCGGGAAGGTCTGGGAGGTCTGGAAGCCGTAGGGACGGGCTCTCGATGGTTCGGAGCCGACCGGCGTGCGTCGAACGAAGGGCGGGCGCCTCGCGTGCGGAGAACGATCACGCGGGGCGCCCCTTCCTATAGTCGCGGTGGTCCGCCGCCGCCTGGCGTCCTGTATCAAAGTGGCAGCTTCCTCCCACTGCTCCTGGGGTGAACTGGCCTCGACGCCGAGGCCGGCGGCAGGCCCCTGTGCTAGAATGGCATCCTGAGATGTGCATCCGGCAGGAGGATGGACAGATGTTGCGCAACAGCTCGAACGACCGCCGCAGGTGGATATTCCTAGGTATCCTGGTGGCTGCGCTGTGCCCGGCGAGTTCCGTGTCGGCGCAAGGCGGTCCCTACATGCCAGGCGAGATCCAGATCCGGCTCCGCGAAGGCGCCTTGATCGACTCCGTCAATGCCCGTCATGGAACGCAAACACAGGACTCCCTCCCCCCGCTCTACCTCCTGACCCTTCCGGAAGTCGGCTACGAGCAGCAGTGGATCGATCGGTTCATGCTCGATCCGGACGTCGATGCGGCCGAGTTCGCCTGGACTGACGAGACGCCCGAAGGCGCCCGGCAGATGGTGGTCATTGTGGTTGGCGGGACGATCGATGACTACCTCGATCAGGGCCTGCTCGGACGGCTGCACATAGACGAGATGCAGCAGCACTACACGGGCGCGGGGGCCCTGGTGGCGGTCCTGGACACCGGCGTCATGGCTTCGCATGAGGCGCTCGCCGGCTGTATCGCGACCGGTGGTTGGGACTTCGTCTCCAATGACGACGATCCAGCTGATGAGGCGCTCGGCGTCGACGAGGACGGTGACGGCCTGACCGACGAGGGCGCGGGGCATGGAACCATGGTCGCCGGCATCCTCCACGTGCTGGCACCGGACGCGCAGATCCTACCGGTGCGCGTCCTCGACGACGAGGGGCGCGGCCGCGTCTTCGACGTCGCCAAGGGCATGCGCTACGCGGTCGACCATGGAGCGCAAGTCATCAACCTCAGCCTCGGCCTGGCGCAGCACACCTTCGTGATCCAGGACCAGATCTTCTACATCAACGAGAACGAGGCAGCGATCGTCTCGGCCGCGGGGAACCTGGCGACGGATCATCCTCCCTACTACCCGGCCAGTGATCCTCGAGCGCTGTCGATCGCGGCGCTCGACTCCTGCGACATCAAGGCCGACTTCTCGAATTGGCATCCCACCGTCGACCTGTCCGCGCCCGGCATCGGCATCCTCGCGCCCTATCGCGACGGCGGCTACGCCATCGGCGCCGGCACCTCGTTCTCCGTGCCCTTCGTCTCGGCGCAGTGCGCTTGGGCCCTTCAGGCCATGCCGAACGTGACCCTGCTCAACCTGTACCGAACCGCCCGCGAGGGTGTCGTGGACATCTACGACATCCCGGAGAATCTGCCCTATCTGGGTCAACTGGGCAGCGGGCGCATCGACGGACTGGCGACGCTGGCGGCGATCCAGAGCACGTCCTGCGGCATCGAGACGGATGTCGCGGCCTTGCCCGGGGTGCTCCGTGCGTGGCCGAATCCGTCGCGGGATGGCGAGACGGTGTTCCTACAGCCGGCCGAACCTGCGGCTGCGGCAGGTTCGCGGATCCTCATTCTGGACCTGAGCGGGCGGTGCGTAGGAACCGCACTGCGCGCGGGCGACGACCCGGTCCTGCGCTGGTCCTGGCAATCGGACGGCAGCGCGCTGCCCGGCGGAGTCTTCTTCGCCCGACCTGACGGTGGCGCGGGACGGCCGGTCCGGCTGGTGCACATTCGTTAACGCGAGAGAGGCGGGACGGCTTCTCGCCGCCCCGCCCCTCCCCGCTGTCGATCCCCCCGGTGCCGGGTGTCCTCGATCCCTGTGGCCCTATGCTCCCAGGGACCTGCTAGTCGTCCTGGCCTTCCTGCTGCATGTGCTGGAACTTGTGCTGCGCGGGCCCCTGCGGACCGTGAGGCCCGCCGCCTTCCAGCGTGACCGTCCCGACGTCGGTGACTTCGCCGTCCGTGACCTCGACGCCTTCCAGCGTGGCGTTCCCGACCTTCGGCTTGCCCGCCTTCAGCGTGTAGGTGCCGGCCGCAACATCCTCGAACGTGAACGCGCCGCCCGCATCCGTGAACACGTGCATCTGGCACGCACCGTCGGCCCAGAGGGAGACCCGCGCACCCTCGACCGCGACCCCGTCAGTGTCCACCACCAGACCAGTGACTCCGCCCTGGCCGTACGCGGCGCTCGCGCCCAGGAAAAGGGCCACCGGCAAGCTTAACAGAACCAATGCCTTCTTCATGATTCCTCTCCTTGTTCCCGTGTCCTTGATGGCACCAGGTGACTCACCCCTGGCAGTGGTGGGGACGGGCGTCGGTGATACACGCGACCGGTCAATCCCCGATCGCGCAGAAGCCACCCCAGTAGAAGGGGTGCGGCCAGGTCTCCCGGAGGGCCCGGCCCGCAGCCCGCAGAGCGGCGCCGGGGTCCTGCCCCTGCTGGTAGGAATCGTAGAAAAGGTGCATCCACTGCGCGGTGGCTTCGTCGTGCACGCGCCAGAGCGGGGCGATCAGGCGCCGGGAGCCACGCGCCAGGAACGCATGGGCCACACCGAGCAGGGCATCCCCCCGGCCGCTCAAGACCTCTCCCGTACTGCACGCGCTCAGCACCACCAGCTCCGCCGCAGAGCGGATCTCCAGCACGTCCGCGAGAAAGAGCATGCCCGTGCGGAAGTCGAGCGTGGAGAAGAGCGGGTTGTCGCGGCGGAACGTGCCGTGGGCGCTGATGTGGATCAGTCGGGCGCCCTCCATCGCCTGCAGGACCTGCCCCGGCTCCGGATCGATCAGCAGTCTCCGAGCGTCCGGCGCCCAGCGCTCGGCCACCTGCCGCGCCTCCTCCTCGATCTGCAGCGCGCCGTGACTGGACCCGGCGATGACGACCGCGGGCCCGCCCGGCGGCTCGCGGTCTCGGCGGCGTCGCTCGAGGAAGAAGTCGGCGGTGGGACAGCGCCGCACCTCCCAGGCGTCATCGATGTAGCCCATGCCCGTGTGCAGGCACTCGAACGGCACCTCGTGCAGGAAGTCGTGGGCGACGATGATGAGCCGGCCACCCGGCGGAAGACCCTCCAGGACCGGCTGGAGCAGAGCTCGATGGAGCTCCTGCAGACGGGCCTCCGCGCGACGCCGCTGGAAGTCGATATTCCCCGGCGGACGGGCGGCGGTCGCCGCGAGGGTGTTCAACTGGAGCCGGAGATGCTCGAGCGTACCCCGGGCGGCCGAGGCCGGGACATCGAGAAGACGCAGAAACCGCCTCTGGCCCGCGATCACCGCCACGAACACGCGCTCCCCGGCCACGAAGTACTCGAGGAAGACCTCCTCCGGGGCCAGCGCCTTCGCCACCCGACGGGCGGTCCCTCCCGCGCCGCGCCGGGGGCCCCCGGGCAGCACTTCCTCGATCTGACGGACACGGGTCCCGATCTTGCGCTCGAGGCTGCGGGCACGCCGGCGCATGCGCTCGACGCCGGAATCGCCGGCCGTAGACGACGACCGTTCGACAGTCTCGATGCGCTTCGCCAGCGAAGCCAGCTCCGCCCGCATCAGACGGATCCCCTCGCGGGCCGCGGGCGCGGCGTCCTCGGAGAGCTCGCGGAAGCTGCGCCCCCGCGCGGTCTCCATCACCTCCAGAACGCGATCGACCCGCGCCCCGGGCATCTCCGCCAGGAGGGGAATCTGCTCGTGGTAGACGCCGGCGTGACTCTCGAAGGATCGGGCGCGCAACTCGAGCCCCGGGATCAGGGCACGCTGCAACTCCACGTTCCGGGCCGCGCACCGCAAGCGATCCAGCGCCTCGCGCCGGCGACCGCGAGCGAGGGACACACGCGCCGCCGAGCTCCAGAACTCGATGCGGCTCTGCGCCGGCAGGCGGCGCAGGCGTCCGGGTAGTCGGCGCAACAGCGCCGACGCGTCCCGCGCCCTGCCGCGCCGCAGCAGCAGGTCGGCCAGGAAGCACCGCGCGGCAGTCCCCAGCGCATCCAGCCGGTGGCGCTCGGCCAGCGCCAGCGCCGTGCGGGCGGCAGCCCGAGCCTGCGTCCTCTCTCCCTGCGCCTGTCGGGCCCTTGCCAGTTCCAGCAGGAGATGGGCCCGGCGGGGTTGGATGCGGCGCCTCCGATAGAAACGCTCGCTTTCGAGGAGCAGGGCCGCCGCATCCGCCGGCTGCGACATCAGGCTCAGGCTGCGGGCTTCCGCCAGCCGCGCCAAGTGGGCGTCGAGCAGCATCTCCTCTTGCGAGAAGGTGGCGAAGGCGCGGCGCGCCAGCTCGCGGGCCTCTCCGGGCATGAAGAGGTCCAGGTGGATCTGGGCCTGCTCGAGGTAGCAGGCGGCGAGCAGATCCCGCGCCTCCAGCCGCGCCAGCGCGTCTTCCGCCTCGGCCAGGAGCCGAAGCGCGGCGCGGTAGTCGCCGCGCAGCTCCTCTAAAACGCCCAGGTTGAAGACCGCCTGGGCGACCAGATGATCCATGCCGTGCGCGCGCCCGTACGCCTCCGCTTGCCTGAAGCCTTGGCGGGCCTCTTCGACCCGGGAAAGCTGCGTGCAGGCGATCGCCTGATTCAGCGCCAACGAGGCCCAGACGTGATCGCGCTGGCCCGCCGCCTCCATCAGGCGGAGGGCCCCCGCGTAGGCCTTGTGGGCAGCGGCGTACTGCTCGCGGTGGTAGTGCCCGCTCCCCAGGTTGATGTACAAGCGACGCAGGTAGTCGGTGTCACCGCTCCGCGCGAGGAGGCGCTTCGTCCGGGGGACCAGGGATTGGGCCAGCTCGGTATCCCCCATGGCCAGCAACGTCCCGATGCGTCCCACCAGGATCTGGCCCAGCAGCGCACGGTCGCCGGCTACGCTGGCCGAGCCGCACGCCTGCTGGTACGCGACGCGGGCCAGCTTCAGCCGCCCGGTGTAGACGAACGCCTCGGCGCGCGCCCGCTGGGCCACGGCCAGCACCCGGGGTGGAGGCGACTTCAGTCGCCGGACGGCCCGCAACAGCGCCTGCGACAGGCGATCCGCCTCGCGGGGATCGGACTGCAGCCGAGAGGCAATAGCGTCCCGCAGCGCCGAGGCTTCCTCGGGCGACGGGACCCACTGGGACTCACCCAGCTTGCCGATGAGGTGCGCGGGGTCCGGGGGGCTCGTTCCCTTTGCGGCGTCAGCCCGCTCGATCGGCTAGTCCTCCTCAGCCTCGGAGGCTCGCTGGCCCGCATGGATCGGGGAGAGCTGGATGCGCGACGCACCCAGCTCGATGTCGATATGCAGATCGCCGCGGGGCACGCGCTCCGCCTCGAATTCGCCGAGCGCAGCGATGCCCGCGTGGATCACTTCCGTCCCGCAGTAAATCGTGGCCCGTCCCCCGCTCGGCAACTCCTGTGCGGCCCGCGGCGTCACGTTCCCGATCAGGCGCAGCCGATCGGCCTGGGGAGGACCGGCAAGCGAGATCGAGACCGCGTACTCATCGGTCACGAAGACCTGCATCCCGGGGACCGCCGAGCCCGCGCCCCGAACCGCCGGCGAGGGGACGAGCGTTTCCGGCGCGAGCGACGCGACCAGGTCGCGGACGGCCCCGCCGACGCTCTGCCGCACCCGCTGGGCCAGTCCGCCGGCGGATGCGGCGCGCCGGGCTTCCTGCCACGCCTGCTCCACGCGGGCCGGCTCCAGCTCTGCGCCCGCTAGTTCCAGGGTCCAGAGCAGGTCCCGCAGCTCCCGCACGCGATGCGCGCAATCGCCGCAGACCTGGAGGTGCCGGCGCTCCGCGGCCGCGTCGATCGGACCGCCCGCGTCCGCCGGCACGGCGGTGGCCCGCCCCAGCTCCGTCATGATGAGCTGAACGATCCTCTCGTCCTGCAGATGGCTAGTGTCGGCCACGATCACTTCTCCCCATTCCCGAGCCCATCCGCCAACTCCTCGTTCCTTCCTGCAGGCGCATGTCGGGGTCTGTCTGATACGGCATCGAGGGTCTGCCGCAGGCTTTTCAGGCATCGGGCCAGATTCGGGCCGATGCTCCCGATCGGCATCCCGTGGCGTTCCGAGATCTCCTTGTAGCTCGGCCGGGGCTCACAGAGAAAGAGGCTCTCGAGCAACTTCCGGCACTTCTCGCTCAGGCGATCCAGGCCGCGGCGCACCCGGCGCGCCTCCTCCAGGCGGGCCATGAGCTCGTCGGGAGGCTCCTGCGGCGAGGGCAGGCGCTCCAGGGTCGAGTCGTCCTCGTGATCGCCGACCCGCCTCTGCTTACTGGACTTACGGATGTTGATGGCGGCACGATTGGCGATCGTGAAGGTCCAGGAAGCCAGTCGCGAGGGGTCGCGCAGGTTCCGGATCGACCGGAGGGCAGTCACCGTCATGTCCTGGAGCACCTCCTGGCGATCGGCCTCCCTCAACCCGAGCCGATTCGAGACCACGGGCACGAAGCGCCCGAAGACCCGAATGAAGTCGCGCCAGGCCTCGTCCTCGCCGGCCTGCAGCCGCCGCACCCAGTCGGCCGGGTCGCGGAGAGATTCCCACTCCAGTCGGTCGCTCATCGCCCCCCCAGGATATGGGAGGTGACAGGCAGGGAGCAAGAATGCCGAGGGCGGGGACGCGCGGCGTATCACCGGCCGGCCTTCCTCCCACTCTACGGATGTCAGCGCGGGTTCGCCGGAGAGTTGCGCTCGACAGGCTCATCCGGCCGATGCGTTGCGGCAGGAGGCAGGCCGTGACGGAGAGCGGCGCAAGCGCGCTCTGGAGGGCACCATGAACGGACCGAAGCTGATCCACTGCTGGCTCTTCACCGCTATCCTGATCGGCCTGCCCCTGGCTCCGGTCCGGGCCGACTTCTTCGTGGTCGAGGACTTCGAGAGCCTGGCGCTCGGACCCGTCGACGGCCAGGGCGCCTGGACGGCGGAGGACACGAGCTCGGTGGTCGCCCTCGACCCGGCCGGCACCGCCAACCAGGTGCTCGCGGTCAGGACCGAATCGACTCACCTCTATCGTCAGATGTTCCTCGCCGACAGCACGGTTCGCATGCTGTTCGTGCGCTTCCGCTACGCCGATCAGCTCAACGCCTCCTTCGGGCTTTCTGACTACGTCCACCCTTATCGCTTCGATCACTACGAGGTCGAGCTGGGACTCGACAATGCCGATGACGACCTGCGCATCAACGACGGCGGGACGTTCGAAGTCCTCGCCACCCTGCAGCCGAACGTCTGGTTCAATTGCTGGGTGCGCGTGGACAACATCGCCGAGACGACCCAGATTTGGCTGCACGCCCGCGGTCGGGAGGCCGCCACCGAGGGGGACCAGCTCAGCGCCGACGGCCAGACGCTGTTTCTCTTTCGAAACACGCGGGCGGCGGACTTGAGGACCTTCTACATCAAGACCGGAGGCGGCAGCGGTCTCTGGGGCCCGCTCTACATCGATGACATCTACCTGGAGGACACCAGTGCCCTGAACCTTTCGAACCCCTCGGTACCACCGCCCGGAGGCATTGCGGACGATCTGGGGCCTGGTGCAGGGTTCGACGCCGGTCCCAACCCGTTCACCCGGGAGATCGCGATCGAATGCACGGTGCCCGATACCCGCGATGCGCGCGTGGCGGTGTTCGGCGCCGACGGCCGCCTCCTGACGGCTCTCCGCCTGGACCCGCACGGCGCGGGCGCCTATCACGGAGTCTGGGATGGACGCGACGCGCGCGGGAACTCGGTAGCGGCGGGGGTCTACTACCTGCGCTTGCAGGCCGGCACGGCGACCCGGACCGGGCGGATCGTGCGGATGAACTGAGACGCTTCGCTTCCGGTCCGGATGGTCCGTGACGCCAACACTACCGTCGGCATCTCCTGCGTAGAGGTTCCGTCACCTTCCACGGTTCTATGCCGCCCACGTGCCCTACGCTGTAGGGACCGTGAGTGAACGCGCTGGGGTTCACGCCGGCCTCTCCGGCCCGGGCGAGGCTGACCGTCTACGACCCGTCCGGCCGGGAATCGGCTAGTCTGCTCGACGGTCTGCTGCCTTCCGGCGCGCACCGGACATGATAGGATGGCCGCGATCGCTACGGCGGTGCGCTGGCCGGCGGCGTCGCCTCCCCCTCGCAAGGGGGTTCGTTCACGCGGCAAACTCCCGTAGACTACCGGGCATGGATATCGGCAGGCGAGGATCAAGAGCGGGGCGGAGCGGCCGTTCCCGGTCGACGCGACGCGAGTGGGTCGGCGGCCGGGTCGTCACCCCCTTCTATGTCACTGAAGGCGGTCCCCATCGCCCGGAACTGATCCTGTGGCTCGAACTGCCCGAGCAGGTCGTGGTCTTCTTCGAATTGACCGAGCCGGGATCGGCGCCGGGCTCATTCGGTGCTTCTCTGGTCAAGGCGATGGAGTCGCCCCTTATTGGCCCGCCCCGCCGACCGGGTGCGGTGCGAGTGAAGGACGCGCGTCTGGCGGCGGAGGTGAGGCGCGTGCTTCCGGGAGTTCCGGTCGAGCAAGCCGCGACCCCCGAGCTGGACCAGGCGCTCGAACTCCTGAGCGAAGCCGCCGAGCGGGACGGGCCACCCGTGCGGCACAGCTACTTCGAGGACGGCCGGGTGGGGGCCCGGGCCGTCGCGGACCTGTTCCGCTCCGCCAAGCTCCTCTACCAACTCGCACCCTGGAAGACCGCGGGAGATGATCAGATCCTGCGCGTGGACATCCCGGCGCTCGGCGTCGAGGCGGCCTGCCTGTCGATCATCGGCGCCCTCGGGGAAAGCCTGGGCCTGATTCTCTTCCCGTCGCTCGAGGCATTCGAGCGATACCTCGACGCTGCCGACGCACCACATTCTCCAGGCGCGCCCGCCGACATGGGGACCTCCCTGTTGTCACTGGAATTCGAGGCCGGTTCAGACCTGCCGCCCGAGATGTACCGCGAGGTCCTCGAGCATGGATGGCCGGTCGCCGGCAAACGGGCGTATCCGGTGGTGCGACATGTCGACCGGGATTGCGTCCTGCGGCCGCTGACCGAGGTCGACGTCCGAATCGCCTCCGCCTGCGCGGCGTCCCTGGCGGCATTTTTCAGCAAGCATGCCGACCTCTTCCGAGAGGACGCCAGCGGGAAGCCGGTCTGCGAGTCGTACTTCAATGAAGAAGATCTGGAGGTGCGCTTCACCCTGCCCTACGAGGCGGGAGAGTGCTTTCCCGCCAACGCGGGCGCCGAGCGTCGCCCGGCGGCGTCGGGCGCGGAGCCGGCGACGACGCCGGCGCCCAGCCACGCGATCGACGAGAAGCTCGTGGATCGGATGAGTCGGTACGCTCGGAAGCGATTCGGGACGAAGTGGGTGGCGTCCGCATCGGCCGCATTCAGGGACCCGGACTCGGATGAGGGTCTCAGGGGCCCCTGGGTGTTCTATCACCACGGCCTGGAGGGGAAGCCGGTGGCGCAGTGGTTCCTGGAAGAGCAAGGGGACCGGCTTTCCCACGAAGAACGCGCCTGGCTGCAGGCGCAGCGCTCGGCCTGGCTCTCGATCTGGGAGACCCAGGACGTCGTGCCGGGCCGGAGCGTCACCCTGCGCGATCTTCTCACCGGCGAAACCCGCGTCGTGTGGGACACGACGGTCTCCAAGTCGCTGGCGAAACGGGACGCCGTCCTGGCGCGCGTGGTGGATCACGAGGGGGTATCCGTGCTGTGCGGGCTGTATCCTCGTTCTCTCCCCCCGCAAGTCGCGGAGGCCGTGCTGCGGCGCGTCCGCGGCCGGCTCCGGCGCCAGAGCGGCATCCCGGTCGATCGTCTGCGGGACGAGCGCATCGGCCGCTACCTGATCGCGCGCTGGGAAGATGCGTTGGAGGAAGCCGACCTCCTGGCCCGTCGCCCTCGTCGGGTGGTCAACACCGATGGGGATCCCCTGCTGCTCACGATGGACCACTTCCGGTTCGAACCGGCGAATCGGACGGAGATCCGGCGCCGCCTGGCGAGCGCCCCGGACGTCGAGGTCGCGAGCGAGGCCGAGGATCCCGAGTCCGTCTTCGTCTTCAGCAAGCCGTCCGGCCGCACTCCGGGGGGCTGGGAACGCACGCTCACGGGACGGGTCGTCTTGTCGGGCGAGGCCATGACGCTGGAGACCAATTCCGTCCCGCGCGCGGATGCCCTGCGGGCGTTCCTCGAGCGCGTGTTGGGACCGCTGATCACGCATCGAGTTCGCGAGCACACCGACCCGATCGCAGCCCTTCAGGCTCGCCGCAATGCGGGGGACAGCCCCGCGGAGCCGGCGCCCTCGGAAGAGAAGGACGCGCTCGTCCTCGAGGTCAAGGCGAAGCACTACGCCGGTTGGCTCGACCACCCGCTTCCTGCCCTGGACGGCCGGACGCCCCGTGAGACCGTGCGCTCGAAGGCAGGGCGGCGGAAGGTCGACCTCCTCCTCCGGGAGATGGAGAACCACGAGGCCCGCGTGCCGGCGGAGCGGCGATTCGACTTCGATCCGATCCGGAGGGAATTGGGATTGAGCGAGGGCCCCAGCTAGACCGCTATGCCCGCCCCGCCTCCCTCACTGCGTTCCGGAAGAGCGCGACGCCGTCCCCCTCCTCGCTCGGCGCCTCTCCCCCACGATCCGCCCAGACGCGCCGCGTCCAGTCGGGATGGTTCGTGAAGTGGTTGTACGCCTCCGGGTGCGGCATGAGGCCGAAGATGCGCCCCGTGGGGTCGCAGATGCCGGCGATGTCCAGCAGCGAGCCGTTCGGGTTCCAGGGGAACGCGCCGCGCGCCGGTGAGCCGTCGGGTAGCGCGTAGCGCATGACGACCTGGCGGTTCTCCTCCAGGCGCGCGATCACCTCGGGTGAGGCGACGAGCTTCCCCTCGCCGTGGCGCACGGGAAGATCGATGTGCGTGAGACCGCGCGTGAAGACGCAGGGCGTCTCCTCGACGCGCAGGTGCACCCACTGGTCGCGGAAGTTGCCGCAGTCGTTGTAGGCCAGCGCGACCTCGCGGCGGAAGGTGCCGGGCTTCAAGCCGGGCAGGAGCCCCAGGTTGACCAGCGCCTGGAACCCGTTGCAGATGCCGATCACGAGCCGCCCGGCGCGGACGAACTCGATGATCGCGTCGCCCAGGTGATGGCGGAGCTTGGTCGCGAGAATCACGCCGGCGCCGTGGTCATCGGCCCAGGCGAAGCCGCCGATGAGTGCTAGGATCTGGAAGTCGGCGAGCCTCACGCGGCCGGCGATCAGCTCGTTGATGTGGACGCGGTGTGCGTCGGCCCCGGCCCTGCGGAAGACGTGCTCGGTCTCGTAGTCGCAATTCAGGCCGTAGCCGGTCAGGACCAGCGCGTGCACGCCAAGCGTTGCCTGAGGCACGAGGCGCAGCGTCCCGCTGGCCGTCGCTCGTTCTGTGCGTTCGCCCTTTGCCACGTCCGCTCCCGCTAGATCAGGTGCCCGAAAGGCCGCTTCCACGCTTCCCAGAGCGCCGGGATCGGCAGGTCGATCAGCGGCTCCTCCGAGACGCCGCTCACCCGCAGCCTCGGTTCCGCGATCACGCGCCCGATCGGCGCCATCGCGTGGCCCGCCATCCGCTTCTCGAAGAGGTCGGACTTCTCGGGCGGCACCGTCACCAGCAGCCGCCCGGCCGACTCGGAGTAGAGCGCCGTGTCATTGCGCAAGACGATCAGCTCATCCACGTGCGGCCCGCTCGGCTCGCGCCGCGCCACGCAAGCGACGCGCGAGAGGCCGATCTCGAGTCCCAAGCCCCCCGCGATCGCGAGCAGGGCCAGGTGCACGCCCAGCCCGCCGCGATACACCCCGTGCGCCGAGGCGACGCAGCCGTCGCGGATCGCGGCCGCGAGCGCGCGGTACATCGGGAAGACCTCGTGCGCGTCGACCGTCGGCACGCACAAGCCCGTCTGCCCGAACATCTCGTAGTACTCGGACCCGCCCAGCTCGTTGCGCGTGACACCGAGCAGATAGACGAGATCCCCGACGCGCTTCGGCTCCAGGCTCACACAGCGGCGCACGTCGGGGACGAGGCTGATCGTCGTGAACTGCAGCGTCGGCAGCCCCGAGACCCGATGCCGCTCGCCGAAGGGCCCGGCGAGGCTGCCGTCGATGTACATGCTGTCCTTGCCCGATAGGAGCGGCACACCCATCGCCATGCAGGAGGATTTGAGCGCCAGGCACGAGCGGACGAGCTGCGCGGCCTTGAGCTTGCCATCCGGGTTCTGCTCCGGGTGGAAGCGGATCTCGGGCCAGCAGAAGTTGTCGATGCCGCCGATGTGGGTGGGGTCGCCGCCGACCGCGACCACGCGCCGCACCGCCTCGTCGATCGTGACCGCGGTCATCGCGTGAGCGTCGATCTTGCTGTAGGTCGGGTTGATCGCCTGCGCGATCGCCAGCCCCCGCGTCGAGTCCAGCACCGGCCGCAGCACCGCGGCATCGGAAGGTACGTCCTGGTTCACGCCGACCAGCGGCTTGATGACGCTGCCGCCCTGGACCTCATGGTCATACTGCCGCTGCACCCACTCGCGCGAAGCGATGTTCGGCCGCGCCAGCATCGCGAGCAGGCAGGCGTTGTGGTCCGCCGGCTCGGAGAGGACCGGCTCGAAGAGCCCGCGCGCCTCGGGCGGGACCCAGTCGGCGTCGAACTCCCACTGCGGGAAGTCGCTCTTGAAGAAGTCGAGCGCGACGTGGGCGCAGGTCTCGCCCTGGTACTTCAGATGCACGTAGCCGCTGTCGGTGTAGCGGCCGATTACGGTCGACTCGACCGCGTGACGCTGCGAGAGCGTCAGGAACGCCTCGATCTTCGCGGGGTCGACCGCGACCGTCATCCGCTCCTGGGACTCGGAGATCCAGATCTCCCACTGATCCAGCCCGTCGTATTTCAGCGGAATGCGATCCAGATCGACCTCGACGCCGCCCGAGAAGCGCGCCGACTCGCCCACCGCGCTGCTCAAGCCCCCGCCGCCGCAGTCGGTGATGAAGGCAATCAGGCCCTGATCGCGCGCTTCGATCAGGAAGTCGTGCATCTTCTTCTGCGTGTACGGATCGCCGATCTGCACGTGCCCCGCGGGCGTCGCCTCGCTGTAGATGTGCGAGGAGGCGGTGACGCCGTGGATGCCGTCCTTGCCAACCCGCCCGCCGCACATGACGACCAGATCGCCCGGGTGGGTGCGCTTCTTGTCGCTCGACTCGCCCGCCACGGTCGCGGGCATGATGCCGAAGGCGCTGACGAAGACCAGGCACTTGCCGAGATAGCAGTCGTCGAAGAAGACCTGGCCGAAGACCGTCGGGATGCCGCTCTTGTTGCCGCCGTCCCGGACGCCCTCGACAATCCCGTCCAGCAGGCGCCGCGGGTGCAGGCGCGGGCGCAAGCGCCCGCCGTAGTCGCGCGGGCCGACGCAGTAGCCGTAGGTGCCGCAGATCAGCTTCGAGCCCTTGCCGGTGCCGAGCGGATCGCGGTAGACGCCGACGATGCCGGTGATCGAGCCGCCGTACGCCTCCATGTTCGACGGCGAGTTGTGCGTCTCGCCGGTGATCGTGTAGTAGTGGTCCTCGTCGAAGCGGCCGACCCCGGCGTTGTCCCAGAGGACGCTCACCACCCAGTCCTTCTTCTCGGCGAGCGCCAGCGTGGGCGCCTCGATGAAGGTGTGGAAGAGGCTGTCGATCGTCGCGCTCTCGCCCGTCACGCGGTCGCGGTAGCGGAAGAGGCCGCGGAAGGTGTTGTGGTTGCAGTGGTCGGAGCGGGCCTGGGCGATGTACTCCAGCTCGACGTCGGTCGGGAGGTCCAGCCCGACCTTGCGGCGCGCTTCGCGCACGTCCGCGCGCAGGTAGTACTGGCGGATCGCGGGCGCGTCGCGCGGATCGAGGAAGAGGTGCCGCTCGGCGCTGATCTTGAGCAATTCCTCGTCGCTGCCGATCGGGATCGCGGTCACGCGCGGGCGATGCTGGAGGTCGACCTTGGGGATGACGAGGCCGATGCCGGCCGTCGCATCCCATGGCGGAGCGTCGATACCGCCGTGGACGTCGTGCCCGCCGATGCGCCAGATCCGGTAGCGCTGAATGAGGTCGTTCGAGAGCAGCTCGCGCGCGATGCGGTCGAGATCCGAGGCGCGGAGCGCCATGCCGCCCGCGCCGCCCCCTTCGGGCCGCGCGCGGAGGAAGTAGAGCTTGGACGTGTAGCAGGCCTCGCCGGCGCCAAGCGAGCGGCCGAGGAAGTCCTCGATCGCCTCGCGCGCGGTCTCCCCCGCGGCGTCCTTGACGCCCGGGAGGTAGCCGACCCAGATCACCCAGTCGGCATCGTAGGCGAGCGGCGCGAAGGAGGAGATCTCGGTGACCGGGTTGGTGAAGATCTCGCGGCGGAGCTGATCCAGCGTCTCGCGCGGCAGGTCGGCGTCGATGGTGAGGACCCGCGCGGCGCGCGCGCCGGCCACCTCGTAGCCGAAGTAGTCGCGGGCCTTCCGCGCCAGGGACGCGCCCTCGGCGTCGAACAGATCCTCGCGGAGCGCGATCTCGAGCCGAACTGCCATAGATCGGCAAGGTAGCATCCCTTGGCGGGGGCCTCAACCGCAGCGTCGATGCGCCGGGCGCGGGGCCGCGCGAGCCCTTCGCCGCCCCCCCCCCGGGGGGGGGCGCGGAATCCGGGAGCAGACCCAGGCGGGTCGGGGGGGTATAGAAGGGGAAGGGAGGGCGGAGGAGGCATGGCGCCCCAGCCCAGGGTCCTGAGCCGGTACGAGCGCACGGAAGACGGCAGGGTCATCATCGATGTCGCCGCCGCACGCGTCGAGGAGCTCTACAACAACTTCGACAAGGGCGCGCCCTTCATTCGTCGCGACCTGGACCAGGACCTCGTTGATTACCTGATCGGGTGCGCCCGGGAGCTCCATCGCAGTCCCTTCGTCCTGCGGTTCACCCTGGGAGAGCCCCCCGATGGCGAGAAACAATCCCGGATTCGGCGCAGCGTGAATGCGTACTTCCTCTATCTGGCCGACGTCGAGCGCGAGCACGTCGGGCAGATGTTCCGTCGCGCGACCATCCTGTTCTGCATCGGGCTCGCCATACTGTTCGTGTCCATCTATGTCAACCGTGCGCTCGGCGAGGCACGGTCGGTCGTGGGCAATGTCTTTGCCGAGGGCCTCACCGTCGCCGCGTGGGTCTCCCTATGGGAATCTCTGGCAACGGTCCTCATCGAATGGGCGCCGCACCGGCGGAAGGTCCGGGTGTTTCGACGGCTGGCATGCGCTGAGGTCATCTTCCGACGCCCCACGGGTGGCGCTGCCGCCTGACCGGCGACGGTCCAGGGTGGGCGTGGCAGATGGCGCTCGGCGTCAGGGAAAGGAGGCATGGTGAGCACGCTCGATGCGGACTTCGCGGCGGGGCTCTTCGACGGTGGCAATCCCCCCTGCCTGTCACTCTATCAACCGACCCATAGGCACTATCCGGACAATCAGCAGGATCCGATTCGCTTCGGCAACCTCGTGAAGGCGCTGGAGACGTCGCTCCTGCGAGGACTCAGCAAGGACGCAGTGCGGCCGCTGCTGGAACCGTTTCTGGCCCTCGCCGGCAACCGCGCCTTCTGGAGCCACGCCCTGGATGGGCTGGCGGTGCTGGCCGCGAAGGGCGTGTTTCGCGTCTACAAGCTCCAACGTCCGGTCCCCGAGTTGGCCGTGGTGGCCGACAACTTCCACACCAAGCCGCTGCTTCGGATTGTGCAGTCCGCCGACCGCTATCAGGTGCTGGGCCTGAACCGCAAGGAGATCCGTCTCTTCGAGGGCAACCGTGACGCCTTGGACGAGATCGAGCCGGACCCGGGCGTTCCCCGAACGATCGCGGAGGTGCCAGGCAAAGAACCCACCGAGCCGCAGCTGACGGTCGCCGCGTACGGCGGCATCGGGGAGGGCCACGTGGCGATGCGCCACGGCCACGGCAGCCGGAAGTCCCAGATCGACATCGAGGCGGAGCGCTTCTTCCGGGCCGTCGACCGCGGCATCCTGGAGCATCACTCCCAGCCCTCGGGCCTGCCGCTGATCCTGGCGGCGCTCCCCGAGCACCATCCGATGTTCCACGCGGTCAGCCACAGCCCGTTCCTGATGGACGAGGGGATCGACGTGCACCCGGACGCCCTGTCGTCCGTCGACGAGCTCCGCGAGCGCGCCTGGCGGGTGATCGAGCCTCGCTATCTGGCGCGCTGGGCCGCGCTTGTCGAGGAGTTCGGCAACGCGCGCTCGAAAGGACTCGGTGAGCACCGACTGGCAGAGGTCGCCAAGGCCGTCGTGGGCGGGCGTGTCGCGACATTGCTGATCGAAGCGCGCCGCGAGATCCCGGGCCGGATCCATGCCGCTACGGGCGAGATCGAGTTCGGCGACCTGGCGCATCCTCAGATGGATGACGTGCTCGACGACCTGGGAACGCTGGCGCGGAAGATGGGCGGACACGTCGTCGTCTTCCCGGCGGAGCGGATGCCGGTCACGAGCGGAGTCGCGGCGATCTACCGGTACTGAGGCGGGGCGCGACGCCGACGCGCTTGACTGGCGCAGGCCGCGTGCAGAGGATCTGCATCGAATGCCTCGGGAGGCTGCCGATGCGGAGCGCGATGCGTGGCGGATGGCTAGTGGTTCTCGGGCTGGCGGCCGGGGCGCTGTGGGCGCCGGTCGCGCCCGCGGCGGCTGACGTGATCTCTCTGGCGCCCGGCGAGTCGCTGGGCGCCGTTCTGCAGCGCGCCGCGGAGCGCCCGGGGACGGTGATCGAGCTCGCCGCGGGCGACTACGTCCTCTCCCCCACACCCTACACCGACCCGACGTGCGGCAACTGCGAGGACCCGAACCAGTCCGTCCCCGCGACGCTTGGGGCGCGTGTGAGCGGCGAAGGTGTGGTGATCCGCGGGCCGGGCGCGGCGGGTGCGACGGGTGCGCCGGACTCCTCGCGCGGCGAGGCGCGGATCGTGACGCACGCCGGGTACGGGCTCCTCTTCGAGGACTGCCGCGACTGCCGGATCGAAGGCGTGACGGTGACCGGCAGCGTGCGGGACACCTGCGGCCGCGCGACCGACGCGGCGATCGTGGTGCGGCGCTCGACGCTCGCGATCGAGCGGTGCCGGATCGCGGAGAACATCGGCGACTCGGCGACGGTCGCGCACACGGTCGTCGGCGTGATGGGCATCTGCGGCCGCGAAGGCTCAGACGTCGCGGTGCGCGACTGCGAGATCCTGCGCAACTCCTGGGACGGGATCGCGCTCTACCGCGACGCGCGGGCGCGGATCTCGGAGTGCGTGATCGACGGGGTCGACCGCGGCGCGCGCGGTCCCGCGTGCGGGGGGCGCGGCGTCGCGATCGGGATGACCTGGAACGCGCGCGGCGAGGTCATCGGCAATCTCGTGCGGCGCTACTGGAAGGGGATCGGCATCTTCGTTGACGCCGAGGCGACGGTGCACGAGAACATCGTCGAGGACGTCCTCACCTGGGGCATCACGCTCTGGGACGCGGAGAAGGGCCGACCCTTCGGCGACATCCAGTGGAACGCGGTCTACGGCACCGGCGCGTGCGGAATCTCGGTCACGCGCGGGCTCATCGGGGGCCGCGGGGGCTCGATCGTGGCGCACAACGCGATCGTGAAGACGGGGCAGAACCCGAAGTACGACTCGGGGGAGGTGTACTGCGAGCAGAAGGCGATCGCGGTGGAGGCGACGCGGCCGGACATGTGGGTCGGGGAGAACTGGTGCTATGGGAATCGCGAGACGGGA
>Ga0163210_1000105_pt1 | contig 28479 bp, 26 predicted proteins | sample Kivu_220m_FD_113536 | JGI IMG/M metagenome (GOLD analysis project Ga0163210, IMG submission 113536) | Freshwater microbial communities from Lake Kivu, Western Province, Rwanda to study Microbial Dark Matter (Phase II) - Kivu_220m | ecosystem: Environmental > Aquatic > Freshwater > Lake ...
AGACATTATGTGATTTATGTATGTATTCGCTTTCGCTCATACACACAAAGATATTAAATGCGCTGCAAGCAGCGGGGAACTAACCCCTAAAAGTGATTAGATCATTATCAACCTTAGGAATAGGTATATTGGTCTATTAGATTGGGGAGTTTCTCATAATATTTTGAAATTGCCGTCAAATAGTATATATTTGTCATACTATTAACAAAAATCTTGATTATGAAAAAACATTCACTCTTTGCCATCCTGGTGATGGTAGCGATGGTCATTTCAACCATGACCTTTGCACAATTTGATCCCACAGCTGCCGATGTTGGGATTGGAATGACTTCACCCTCAACTGGAATATCGGCCATTAATCCTGCTACACCTGCCGATGCAAAAGGCATGTTATACGACAATGGTCCTTTTGTAACCAATCCTGGCGGTGGTGCTGGAGGAGCTGATTTCAGTTTTCTTGAAGCCCCTAATACTACTCTCGGATTTGGTGCACAGCTTACTTCAGGAAATCGCATGGCAGATGATTTTGATGTTCCTGCCGGCGGATGGGATATCGATTCAATCATTGTTTTTTGCTATCAGACCGGCTCGACAACCACTTCAACCATTACAGCAGTTAATCTTCAAATTTGGGATGGAGAACCCGGTACCACCGGTGCAACGGTTGTCTGGGGAGATCAAACAACCAATATCATGGTTGACACCTACTGGTCCAATTGTTACAGGGGCTCAAACCTTGCCGCAACAGACAGACCGATCATGCGTAACGTGGCTGGCACAACCGGCCTTTCACTTGACGAAGGCACTTATTGGGTTGATTATCAATTTGACGGAACAGGCTCATCGGGGCCATGGGCAAATCCAATAACTATTTCTGGTCAACTTGAAACTGGAAATGCCATCCAGTATACTCAGACAGCAGGAGACTGGAATCCGGCGTTTGATAACGGTTCCGGTTTGCAGCAAGGAATGCCTTTCCTCATTTATGGAACAGGTGCCACTCCTCCGACACTCTTTCCCCCTACGAACCTAGCTGCCACTGTTGACGGACAGGATGTTCACCTGACCTGGAATCCCCCGACTGAAGAGTTGATATACGACAACGACAGCCCGGAAGGATCATACTCCTACAACGGATATACCATGTCTTCACACATGTCGCCTGCAGGTCCCTGTCAAATCCTAAAACTCAAATATTGGACAACAATAGACGGCACTAACACAGGTTTCGAACCAAGGATTTTTAACTGGCTGGGGACTATGCCAGGTACCACCATCATTTATGAAACCACAGCCGATGCTGTTGATCAGGACTGGATGGAAGTGGATATCAGTGATCAGAATATCACGGTCAATGAAGATTTCATGGTTGGATTCGGCTCCATTTATGATGATGTCTATATGGGTTATAATACTATCGACAATGGCCGTTCCTGGGATTACGACAATACCGCAGGCACTTGGGCTCAATGGAACGAAACCTATTTTATCCGTGCTATTGTTGCATATACCGATGGAACCGTTGCTGAATTAACCCCCGTGATTACCTCTCCAAAAAGCTCGATACCTGCTGGAATGATGATGAGCCATCCCAGGAATGTCACAAAGTTCCATTCCGTTCCTCCGGTTCCGAATTTCTGCAGCAGGGCCCTCCTGGGTTACAACGCATATCGTGATGGAACAAAACTGAATTCATCGGTCATTGCCAATCTCTTCTATGATGATATGGATGTGGATCCAGGAATCTATGATTACACTGTCACCGCCGTTTATGATGAAGGTGAATCCGATCCTGCCGGCCCGGTGCAGGTTCATATTTACGGAGTCGGTATCAATGAACTCAACCAGCAATCTGTACAGGTTTATCCCAACCCTGCATCTGGAATTGTTACCCTTACAAGCACAGAAAATATAACGCAGATTGATTTGCTTTCTTTCAGTGGAAAAAACATTTATAGAAATCCTCTTCTAAATGCAACATCTGCTATAATTGATGTGTCTGCCTATCCATGTGGAATTTACTTGTTAAAGGTGACCACAACAAGCGGCACCGGAACAATTAAAATTACAGTCACTCATTAATACTCGAAACCACCAGTAATTATAGCAAGCCCAAAGAGGCCGGATCGTTGACAGATCCGGCCTCTTTTTTTATGGGATCACCTGGGTGATCATTCAACGGAGCAAGGGCGCCGTTTTGATGGTTCCGCCGCCATTGGGCAGCGGAGCGTTACCAAACACATTCGTTTTTGTAAGCACTCAAATTTACTATGAATCTTTCGGAATTATCCGGTTTTAACAATTTTTAAGATTCGCCTTAAAGAGGTTAAGCCGGGGCCCAGTCTCCCTTACTGAACCGGAAAGAGAGAAGGGCCAGATCGGTGATGAAATCGGAGAGGGTTTCAAGGAATTTCTGGGTATAGAGGATATCCACCGATTCCACGTAGGTTTGAAAATAGCACTCAGCCGAAAGCACCCCTTTTTTCACAATGACGCCACTTTGCAACCTGGTAAGCTGATGGAACGCAGGATATTTATCTGCCAGGTCGATCAGTCCCGACCAGAGCTGCCTGAAATATTCCGTCTTTCCCCTCATCTCAAGGGATTTCCATCCATCCTCGGGGAGCGTTTCCGAGGAGAAAAGATCGGCAATGAACCCCACCTTCACCGCCAGGTTGCTTTGTTTCACCGGCAGGGTGATGATCACCCGGCTGCTTGCATCCTGCTCCTGAAAGAGGTATGGAAGCCTGGCAATGATCCGCCCTTTCCGTTCCACGGAGAGCATGGGCGGTTTCAGTTTCTGCTGCAACAGGGGAAGGAGTTTCGAATTCAGGGTAAAGTAGACCCGCACCGGGTTGATCTCCAGCGTTGGTTTCAGCGCAGCCTTCACATTGGTGATGGATGAAAATTCAAACACATCCGAGATCAGGTCGCCCGCGTGCAGGTTTTGCTCCTCCGCGATCTGTTTCATCTGGTCAAGGATCCGGATGATGTTGTAGGTGTGCCGGGAGAGGTAGGGCGATTTGGCACAGGTGGCAAAGATGATCCGCTGCCATTCGGTGGACAGCATCCCGTATTGCTGCATCGCGGAGGGTTCCTTCACGGCCGATTTATCCGCCCGGTGTTTCTGCGCAAACTCTTCCCGCCAGTTTTGAAAATCGGCCTGGTCGGCTAACAGGTTGTAAACAGGCGGGAAGGCGATCTGCAGGCAGACCACGGCAAAACTGATCTGCTTTTCGACCGGGGTGACGGGAGAGCTTTGCGTTGGTTGCGCGGGCCCGGTGTGCATCAGCAGGTTGATGAAAGACAATGAGTTGGCCAACCGCTTCAGGCTTCTTGGATTGGATCCGAGGGAGCTGCGGGCAAATTCGGCCAGGCTCTTGATCAGCTCCACATCGAGGCTCTCTTCCCTTGTGATAAAATCAATCGACAGGAGGGTCTCCTTCAGGAAATCATTGATGAAAAACGATTGTACGGGCATGCGGAAAGGAAGCTGGATGATCTTGTCGAAAAAGGAGCGGAACTCCCGCTCATTCGACTCCGTGAGCTCCCCGAATTTCGGTTTCAGTCCCGACACCACCACATCGTAATCAATGGCAAGAATGAAGATGCAATGCTGAATATCGAAGATGTTTTTCAGCAACTCCAGGATTTTCACCGCCACCGAGGGCTCTATCCGGTCTAAGTCGTCAATAAAAAAGAGAAAGGTCTCCTTTGGATTCTCCTTTTCCCGGTTCTTCAGGATGATCTCCGAGATCAGGTCGTTGAGCTTGTTCCTCAGGTCATTCAGGTTGTATTTTTTCTCCTCCTTCTCCGTGAAGAGGGCGCTGTCGAACTCTTTGATCGCATCATCGGAAAGTTGCGGCACCACGGTTTTCAATGCCACATGCGACAATCCCCTGAAGACGTTCTTGCTCACCTCGGTCACATCTTTGATCAGCCGTTTCATCTTTTCGGGATGCTCTTTCCGGGAGATCTTCACCACTTCGTCAATGAGGGTGTTGATGATGTCGGCCAGGGTGGTCTCGGGATGTTCAACCAGGGCGAAGTGCCAGGTATTGAGCCAGATGCTGTAAAAGGTGGCCCCCTCCTGCATGCACAGCTGCTCGGCCAGCCGGTTCATCAGAGAGGTTTTGCCGCTTCCCCATTCTCCCTGGATGGCAATGGTCATCGGCGTATCGGTAAAGCGGATGAAGCCGGTGAGCGCTTTCTCAAACGAGTGCATGTTCAGCTGGTCCTCTTCCGAACGGGTGATCGGGATGTCAACGATCCCTGTCTGTCTTTTGGTCATAAGCGATGCGGGTTTGGCATGGGCGGGTTGAGGTGACTAAAGTACAAAAAGAAAGAGGATTTTCCGTACTTTTGGCATCTGATATCCCATCCCATGAAACGAGTTTCCATTGAAGGCACCTCCCAGACCCCGGCCGTGACGTTTGATCCGGAGACCGGCATCCTCGAGATCCGCGGACGCTCCATCCCGGAAAATGCCGCGGAATTCTATATTCCGCTGCTCGACTGGATCGAGGCCTATTCAGAGACCCCACAACCCGTAACAAAGGTCAATATCCGGTTTGAATACCTGAATACCAGCTCATCAAAACTGCTTTATTCGGTATTCCACAAGCTGGAGTTGCTGTCCAAATCCGGCCATCATTTGGAGATCAACTGGTTCTATGAAAAAGAGGACGAGGAGATGATGGAGACCGGAGAAGATTTTCAGGATATCCTGAAACTTCCCTTTACCTTTATTGAGGAGGAGGAGTGAGCTCCGTCACCGGCTTCCAAAGGTAAACCCGATCCTGGGCCGCTCGGTGGGGGATTCCTGCCTTTCAATTCCGGGCAGGTCTTCCGGCAGGATGAGCGACATGGCTTCGGGGGTTCGGCTGCTGACCGGAAGATCCGCCATCCGCAGTTCCAGGTTCCGGTAGGCTCGTTCCACCAGTTTCCGGATCGAACGGGCGTTCCCGAAAAACTTGTTCCGCGACAGGACCATCTCCGCGATCCTGCTTCGTAACAGGGTCTCCGCCTGTTGGTCGGGATGCACCCTTTTTTGTTCAAACATCCGCAGGGCGATCTCCGCCAGCTCCTCTTCCGAGAAATCGGAAAAGTTAAAGGTCATGTCAAACCTCGATTTCATTCCCGGATTGGCTTCGAGGAACCGTTGCATATTATCAGGGTAGCCCGACACGATCACGCCGAATTCTCCCCGGTGGTCCTCCATCTCCTTGATCAGGGCGGCAATGGCCTGTTTCCCGAAATCGTTTTCCGAATTGCCGGAGCTGCCTTCGCTGATGGCATAGGCTTCGTCGATGAACAGGATCCCGCCCATGGCGCTGTTCACCAGCTCTTTTGTTTTTAGCGCTGTTTTCCCCACATACCCGGCGATCAGATCACTGCTGTCGGCATCGATCAGATGCCCCCTCTCCAGCAGCCCGAGGGCTTTGTAGATCTTCCCAAGGATCCTGGCCACAGTGGTCTTTCCCGTTCCGGGGTTCCCCAGGAAGACCGAATGCAGCGAAAAGGCCTTCAGGATATCCCGGTTCATCTCCTTGTAATACTTTGTCAACCGGATCAGTTCATGCACCTCCTGCTTGATGGTGCGAAGCCCGGTCATCCCGTTCAGCTCGGCCAGGGCTTCTTCCAGGAGCGGCTGATCGATATCCAGTTTCAGTGATGCACCCGCGCGGCTTTCGTCAGTATCTTCAATATCCTCCTCGTGGATCACCGTCAGCATCTCCGCAGTCATTTCATCGGGATGGTATTTCCTCACCAGGCGGATACCCAGGTTCATCTTGGCTTCGTCGATCAAGGCATTGACAAACCGGGCATTTCCGAAGGTTCGGTCGCGCCGGCGATAGGCATCGGTGATCAGTTTTTTGATCCGCTTCAGCGCCTTTTCCGAAAGTTCAACCCCCTTCTCGCCGGCAGCAAAGATCCCGATAGCCAGCAGCTCATCGGGTGTGTAGTCCTCGAAATGGAAATAGTTGGCGATCCTCGATTTCAACCCCGGGTTGGAATGGATCAGGGTCTCCATCTCTTTCGGGTAGCCGGCCATCATGATGGCGATGTCGCCTGCCCCGTCACTCATCTCCGTAATGAGCGCGGCGATGGCCTCCGGTCCGAAATCGGTGGGGGCATCCTCCTTGTACAGCATGTAAGCCTCATCAATGAAAAGGATCCCTCCGCGGGCCTTTTCGATCACATCCTTGGTGTTCTGACCGGTTTGCCTGACATACTGGGAGATCAGATCGCTGCTTTCCACCGCATGCACATGGCCTTTTGAGAGCAATCCCATGGAATGGTAGAGTTTCCCCAGAAGCTTCACCACGGTGGTTTTGCCGGTTCCCGGATTCCCCGTGAAGACACTGTGGAGTTTGATCTCTTCCTTCTCATCCAGCCCCTTTTCCTGCCTGTACTGGATGAATGTCACATAGTCGACATATTCCCTCACTTTCTGTTTGATCGTTTCAAGTCCGATCAGCCGGTCAAGGTCCCCGAGGATCTCATTCAGCGGCCGGTTGTCGGGAACCGGTTCCTCCGGTTTGTCCCCTGTTTCCGTATCCGCTTCCGCAGCTTCCGGCTTCACCTCATCATGTTCTTCGGTCTCTTTGGGGGTGGCGCTCTCTCCGGCGATGCCTTTGCCTTCTACTGCAGGCGGACTGTAAAAATTCCCCACCTCCCTGTTCAGGAGGGATTCACTTAGGCTGTTCCGTTCCACGAATTTATCCCCCACGGTGAAGGGAATGATGGCCACCACGGTATCCATGAAGACTACTTCGATGCGGTAGTTGTCCTCCTGCCAGGAGTTTTGTTTGGCGGATCCCCACCCTCCGGTGATGGTGTAAAACTCCCCGGCCCCTATATTTGGTTTTATCAGCGCCGTACTGTCGACCGTACCGATCAGCACGCCCGTATCGTCAAAATAATTGAAGAAGACTTCGCACAGCCACTCCTCTTCCAGCTTGTTGAGGATATTCAGCTCCGACATCACGTAACGGGTCCCCGCTTTGCTGAATACCTTATAGTAAATCCTGTCGTCCTCGTCGATGTTACCGGCAGGGGATTCGTAGGTCTTCAGGGAAGCCACCTGAAAATAGGGATTGTCGTCGATGGTGACCACCCCGGCATCCTCGATATAGAATTTGGCTGTTCCGAACAGATCCTTTCCGATGAAGACCTCCCACTCATAGGCGCCAAACTGCCAGAATTTTCCGTATTCATCGGCCCCCCATCCGAAATCGACCACCACGATATTTTCCTCCTTCAACACCTTATGGGGCTGCGTTTGCGAACAAACCTCCTTCCCTTTCTTTCCACTTTCCATCCAGTAGGCCTTGAAGGTGATCTCCGTTTCCCAGTCCTTTTCATCAAACCATTTGTTGTAGAATTCCATGGCCACGTTCAGGTAGTTGATCTCCTGCCTGTCAAAGATCATCCTGGGCCTGCGGAGGGTGTTTTTCGTCCGGGAGGGGTTGTAGGTAATCAGGCTTTTAAACTTGTAGTGTTTTTCTTCTTTCTTCATCGGAACTGGTAAAAGAGCCGCAAAATAGTGAAAATTTCCGAGCATCCGGCATCCGGGGATTCCCTGAAAAGTTATCAGCTGCGATACACGCTGACCTAAAGAAAAAGAAGCGAACATGAACGGAGTAACGTATGAAAGCATGGGTCATTGACCGCGTGGTTGACCTCACGCAGGAGAGCGCTCCCCTCAAGCGGGTCGATCTGCCAAAACCAGCCCCCAAAGAGGGAGAGCTGCTGATCCGGGTGAGCACCTGCGGGGTGTGCCATACCGAGATCGACGAGATTGAAGGGCGCACTCCTCCTCCGCTCTATCCAGTTGTGCCGGGTCACCAAGCGGTTGGGATGGTGGAGCAGGCTGTCGGGACCACCTCAGGCGTCAGGCCGGGCGGACGGCTGGTGATCAATGCGATCCGCAAAGAACCGGTTGATCAGGAGATCCTGCTAAGGCTGGATTATCCGCGCCATCTCTGGATGGAAAAGGAGATCAAGAGTGTGGCCAACGTCACCGGCGGGGATGTGAAAGCCTTCATTCAGCTGGCTGCCGAAATGAAGATGAAGCCGGAGGTGGAGATCTAGCCCTTTGAAGAGGCCAACCGGGCGATCATGGATATCAAACAACGGCGGATCAAGGGGGCCAAGGTACTGGTGTTCTGAATTCTTTTTTTCCGTATTTTCGTTTGTCCATTATCCTAACCCCATGAGCCTGCTCAGAGCCCTTGTATGTATCCTCTTCCCCCCCCTCGCCGTGATTGACCTGGGTTGCGGCGCGATCCTGCTGGTCTTCCTGCTTACGCTCTGCGGCTGGATCCCCGGGGTGATCGCCGCCATCCTGTTCAACACCCGCAAAGGATAATCATAAAATCCTCCTCCGGAAAGAAATAAATCCTAACATATAACCTATATGAAAAAGATCCTAATCAGTTTTTTACTTGTCGCCGTCGTTGCCACAGGGCTGCAGGCACAGGGCGGCATGAGGGCAGCCCTGAACGAGATCAAAGCCCAGAAAACCTATACGTCCGTGGTCTACTACGGGGTTGATTTTTCGCACGTGCTTATCAATGATGCTCCGAAGATCCCGAAGAGTGTGGATTACAGCAAGGTCTACCCCGCTGCCTGGATCGCCTTCGTAGAGAAAGAGCTTCCCCCTATGGGATATGTGGACCATGCACTTGGTTTCCCCGGTTTTTCCTACCAGCAGCAGGAGATCTACGAAAAATCCATCGCGGTAAGTCCGCAGTTCATCACCGATCACGACAACAACATCCCACCGGATATACTGAAATCGATGATTGATTGTTATGCCCTTTCAGAGTCTTCCGGACTCGGATTGGTGTTGATTCCCGAAACATTCAGCAAACCCAGGGAAACGGCCTCAACCTGGGTGGTTTTCTTTGATATCGGATCACGTGACATTTTGTATAAAACAAAGGTCTTCGGCGCCTGTTCCCACATGGGTTATACCGCTCACTGGGCCTCCGGCGTGGTGGAGGGATTCAAGGCGTTTGCCAATCGTTAATCAAACCTGATGTATGAAACAGATTCTGGTACCTGTTGATTTTGAACCCCAATCACTGATTGCCCTGGAGCAATCCTATAACCTGGCCCGTCTCCTTGAGGCGGAGATCGTTTTGCTCTACGTATTTGATCCTCCTTCCGGGATCCTTTCCCTGTTCAGCGCCTCCTATGATGAGGAGCTCCTGAAGAAACTCGAAAACGAACTGAATGATCTCGCTGAGAAAGTGAGTGCGGAAACCGGACTGAAGGTTTCCACTATCCTGGAGCGGGGAAGGATCTATTCAAAAATACTGGAAACGGCAGATAAAATCGAGGCCCAGTTCATCGTGATGGGGCTCCACAGTCAGCCGGAACCTCCCGGAAACAAGGCAGGTGTGATGGGGGCAAACAGTTCAAGGGTACTGCGTTCCACAAAATGCCCGGTCATCACCATCAATGCAAAACATCATTACGCCGGGTGCCGCAACATCCTGCTGCCCCTTGATCTCACCCGCGAAAGCCGGCAGAAGGTGAATTGGGCTGTCAACATCGCGAAGATTTATGGCGCCGGCATCAACGTGGTGTCGGGAATTGACAGCACGCACGACACAGAGGAGATCGAAAAGCTGAAATACCTGGCCCGGCAGGTCAAGCACATCATTGATAAGGAGGGGATCAAATGTACCGTGGAGATCATTGAAAACATTGAAAATGAAAAAGCGCTCATCCCCACCCTGCTGAATTATGTCGAAAAGAAGGGCAACATTGACCTCATCATCATCATGACGCAGCAGGAGGCCGGCCTGGTTGAGTTTTTCCTGGGTTCCACCGCGCAGGAGTTTGTTCGCCTCACCCCCGTTCCCGTGATGTCAATCGTTCCGAAAGAGCTGGGGTTCATCTCCATTTTTGATTGAGACCGAAACTGAATCAAATTGCATCTGTTTCATGGAATCCATCAGAGAAATTTACAAAATAGGGAATGGTCCGTCGAGCAGCCATACCATGGCCCCCTCCAAAGCATCCCTGATTTTTAAAGAGAGAAATCCGGACGCCGCAAGGTACCATGTGATCCTTTACGGGAGCCTTGCCGCCACAGGAAAAGGGCACCTCACGGATAAGGCCATCATTGAATCAATGGAGCCTGTCCCGGTCGACATCACCTGGAGAGCATCGGAAACGATACCTCCGCATCCAAACGGAATGACGTTTCAGGCATTGGATACGGAGGGAACGGTCATGCAGGAATGGACCATCTTCAGTATCGGGGGAGGCGACATCAGCGATATCGGCAAGAGGGAGAGTAAACACACGATCTATGAACTGAGTACCATGAAGGAGATCCTGGAGTATTGCGAGAACCAGGGCTGTTCTTTCTGGGAATTTGTTGAACAACGTGAAGTTCCGGGGCTATGGGATTACCTTGGGGAGGTTTGGAAGGCCATGCAGGAGGCCATTGCACGCGGACTGGATACAGAGGGGATGTTCCACGGAGGATTGGGAGTGTCGCGCAGGGCCGGTTCGTTTTATACCATGGCCAAAACGTTTCAGCCTGCGGTAAACCGTCGTCCTCTGGTCTTCGCCTATGCCCTGGCTGTCTCCGAGGAGAATGCGGCCGGTGGCAGGGTGGTGACCGGCCCGACCTGCGGTTCCTGCGGAGTGATCCCGGCCGTGCTGTACCTTTTCAAAACAGAAACAGAGATGCCGGAGATCAGGTTACTCCGTGCATTGGCCACCGCTGGTCTCATCGGAAACCTGATCAAGGCCAATGCCTCTGTCGCGGGTGCGGAGGTTGGCTGCCAGGGAGAGGTGGGAAGCGCCTGTTCCATGGCGGCTGCCGCAGCTGCCCAGCTGCTTGGGGGAAGCATCCGCCATATTGAGTACGCGGCGACCATCGGCATGGAACATTTCCTGGGCCTCACCTGCGATCCCATGAAGGGCCTCGTGCAGATTCCCTGCATTGAGAGAAACGCGCACGGGGCTTCACGCGCACTGGACGCCGCCATATACGCCAGGATGACCGACGGGCATCACGTGGTTCCTTTCGACAAAGTCATCCGGGTCATGAAAGAGACAGGCCACGACCTGCCCTCCATATACAGGGAGACGGCAAAGGGAGGACTGGCGAAGGATTAGACTGAATCTTACAATAAGGCTTTTTACCTTCCGGGTATTCGATAAACGATCCCAAGGCCGCTTTTTGTCATATTCAGTCCCAGGTCTCCACAATGCCTGCCCAATGTCTTGCGTGCAAGAGATATCTCAACTGTCGTAAGGATTGCCAGGCTGAAAGAGAGCCCTGCCCCGACGAAGCTGCTGATGATCCAGGGATTTTCCCACAACGACTTAGGGGACAGACAGCCGATAAGGAACATCGGGTAGCCAACGATTTCAAGACCATTGATCACACTATTGAACGTCTGAGCACCCTTGAGGGTTTTTTGAAGCTTCTGCATCAGAAGAGCAGAATCGTTTTCGGTCATAAATGACGTCATATCTGACTGGCTTGTACTTTGCATGATGATAACAGTGCAAATGAACAGAATCACTAATAATGCTTTTATTTTCATGACTCAGGATGTTGGTTTGACCGGGCAAGAAAGAACATTTCAAAACCAAAAATATACCTGAGATTTAGATGTAAGAAACGAATAAATGCTACGTTGCCACTGGCAATTGGGAACTTCAGTTTTATACCGGCAAGGGAAATTAAAATATCAGGAAGGTTGGTAAAAAATGCAATTCTATACTGTAATGGATCTAATTCGTTGGATTATTCCCGATAAAAAAAGGAGGAGCTGATCGTTTTCGCAAAATATTATCACTTTTCCCCCGAAGATGCATCTATGCGATATGCGAAAAAGGTCTTTGCTCCCCTTACGTGGAAGGCTTTGACATGATAACCACCTTGTTATTTATTCGTTGGTCAGTTTTTCACAAATGAAACCTGAAGTTTGTCGAGCGGTGTTACAATGAACTTCATCCGGTCCCCATTGCGTTTAATAACAAAGGAGACCGTTTTCAGATCCTTCTGCAGATAGGGCTTATACACCAGATTGGATTTAATGAATAAATACCTTAACCCATTGTTGGTCCCGTGCAACAGGTAGCTCCATTGGTCGCTTCCTGCATTGGCATACTTATCCGGAACCTTGGAATTGTAAATATTCATGATCTCATCTCCTTTCCTGATCCCTGCATTCGCTGCCGGTGATCCCGGAATGACATCACCGACAGTTCTCATATCGTTCAGGTCATAGATGATCCCTGTATAGGTGTAATGAAGCAACAGATAGTATTCCGAATTCGGAATCCAGACAGTCGGGAACTGATACAGCAGAAGTGCAAAAAGATCACCGCTCTTGTCGACCAGGTTACTTTTCGTTTTCGAAGCCTGGGATATGGAACCTGACCAGATAACCGGAGGCAGATTGCTGTTCCCTATTTTATGGGCATCAAGGAATTTCAGGGAAATGGAATAAAGATAGGTTACATCGGTATAACCTTCCTGGGTGGTGGATTCCGTGATGGGTACCGGTACGAGCCCCCAGTACCAGTCATATGCGGTACTGATGTGTGTACTGATGATCTGCTGTGGCGGAACATAATGCTCTTTCGAACCCGAGTAGAAACTCATCACGATAAGCATGTCCGGGTTGTTTTGGGATCTCCTGAGTCCTTTTGAAGTCAATTGTTCCCCAAGCTCCTTGAAAAGTTCTTTCTCCAACAGTGGATCCTGGGCGGAGGTATAATCAAAATCAAAGGTCCGGTAGTTTAGAATGTTAATCTCGTCATCATCGAGAACTGCCATTGAGGATTGCACCATCTGCCTGTGGACAGAATAATCATTGGTATAAATTCTTGTTGTCAGCTCTCCTTCTGTGATGAAATTGCTTCCCCCGCCTAACGGAACCGAAATCCTGGGGACATCCCGCTCGAAGATACCGGAGGTACCGACACGGGCGATGGCAAGTTTAACATAAGTCCCGGGCCTACCTTTTATACTGCTGATGGGATTTTTAATCTCCCTCACGCTTACCCCGTCGATGCCGGTGATATGGTCGCCGGCTTTCAATCCTGCCATATCAGCAGGGGAACCCTGGAATACCTGGTTAACCTTTATAAACTGGTGGTCGCTGCTCACTTTAAGTACGCAGCCGATTCTCCCGCTGGAAAGTTCATCTTCCTGGGAAACACAAACCGTAATACTGAGCAAAATTGCCAATATTACCAGGAGTAATTTTTTCATACTGCTTGATATTATCTGGTTCTAAAAACAGGACAAATCAACTGATGAATTAAACATCAATTTCCTGATTTTTAGTACCAATAAAATTAGCTATAATAATTAATAAGAATACAAAACTGTTGATTATAAGACAGAAAAGGAATTTTTCGTGTAAACTTCCCAGAACTTCGGCTATAAAAAAATGTTCACCAGGTATTGAACATCGGATAGTTGGGTCATTAATTTTTTCCGGTTATATTGCAGCATGGTCAATATTGTAATACATTTGTGAAAACGCATTAAAGGGAAAGGTTCCCTTCATTATCCTGACGACGTATTCATCCTGATAAAACCTGTTATGAATCAGTTTTTTTTCTTCCTGGCGCTTCTTTGTATTCCTGTGATGTTATCAGGTTATAAGAAGCAGAGCAATGAACCTGACTCAACAGTTTATACCATTGAGGTGATTTTGCAGAACACCCCGTTCAGGACAAACGAGTTCCTGCGGATACCCTATTCGCTGAAAACCTGGGAATGAAAGAAGAGCGGGTATGTACTCAGGCAGATCGATGTTCTGGACGATATCAGCAAGAAGGTGATCGGAACGCTTGACAGCCTGAGTATTCCCAAGATCTATATGAACCCGCTTCCTCCAAATCCCATCGTGACCTGGGATAAACTGTACAACTACTATCTTTCATTGCAGGTATCTATTCCTGTCTCGCAGGAACCGCCACTTAGAATTTCACACAAGTTGGTCTTCCGTGATACGGTTCTCAATACCCTGGTGACTGTGGAGGGTGGCCTCTTTTCTCCGGATTACTCCGCGAGTCCCGTTTCCATTTCCTCCCCGGTGAAAGGCACGCGTTGGATGTTCTACAATCAGTCGACAAATGAGTATCATTTTTATGTCCTGATCTTCACAGGAGGTCAGATCGGCAACGGTGAACGGTTTGCATTCGATAATTCACAGACCGACGAGAATTTTGACAAGTTTTATACCGGGGATCCGGGGGTGAATGACTCCTATTTCTGTTACGGTGATACTCTGTATGCAGTGGCCGATGGCATCGTGACTGCCTGTAGCGACACCATGACGGAAAATGACGGGAACCTGCACAACCACCTGAATTTTAATCTCCCCATCGATTTTGCGGGGAACTACCTGATCCTGGACATTGGCGATGGGAAATACGCCATGTACGCTCACTGCAAGAGATATTCAATGATGGTCGGCGCCGGCGATACCGTTACCGAAGGTCAGCCCGTGGCGTTGCTGGGCAACAGCGGAAATTCTGATGCCCCGCATCTTCATTTCGAGATCGGGGATGCGCCGGATTTCTTTATGTGCAACGGAATCCCTTTTATATTAAAGAAGTTCACCAAGATAGGGATCTATCAGGATCCCACTCCGATTCCACCTGTTGATTATTTCAATACCATGAATGAACAGGTTGTGGTCATGTCGTTTGACTGACCGTTATCAAAGCCTGGATATAGCCTTCACCAAAAACGGCGCAAGAGGATTATCATGTCCCTATCCTCACAATGAACATCAAATAATCACTGCTATGAAAAAGTTGTTTGTTTTTTTCCTTTTGTTTACGGGTTTGTCAACGACCCTGGCCCAGGACTACATGATAAATTTTGCCGGCACAGGCGACACCACGGTGGTTGCCACCGTAAGGGTTGATAACCTTACCAGCGGGGCGACTCTTGACCTGAACGGAGATGACCTGTTGCATTTAATCGCCCCGACAGGTGTCGGACCTGACTATTCTGATCATCGGTCTTTGGAGATCTTTCCGAATCCGATGGATGATCAGGCCCTGCTGATTTTTACTGCTTCCAAAGGAGGCACCGCCATCCTTTGCGTTGCAGATCTCACCGGAAAGACGATCTGCAGGTTGAATACGGTGCTGTCAGCAGGCAGGCATAGTTTCCGTCTTACCGGGTTCAAACGGGGGATTTATTTAGTAACTGTGGCCGGAGATAACCTTTTCCTGACAATAAAACTGATCAGTGAAAACAAGCGGAAGGGAGTTGGACTGATTGAACCTGTTTCTTCGACACCCACCACCGGCGAAGAACCTGTCAAATTTGTTTCATCAACTATCGATATGGAGTATACCAACGGGGATCAGCTTCTCTTCAGGGGCAGCTCAGGCACCTATGCCACTGTGGTTCCCGACATTCCTGTAACCAGCAAGACGATCACATTCGATTTTGCCGGCTGCATGGATGGAGATGCCAACCATTACGCAATCGTTCACATCGGCGACCAAACCTGGATGGCAGAAAATCTGAATACCGGTGTCCGCATCGACGGTGTTGTTGATCAGACCGACAACGGTGTCATCGAGAAGTACTGTTACGACGATGAAGAGACGAATTGTGCCCTTCATGGCGGATTGTATTGTTGGGACGAGGCAATGCAGTACGTGACAAATGCAGGAATACAAGGGATCTGTCCTTCGGGCTGGCATTTCCCGACTGACGTCGAATGGTGCACTCTGTCACTGTTTCTTGATCCTACGGTGAACTGCAGCGCCGTCGGTTGGAGCGGAACTGATGCAGGAGGAAAGATCAAATCTACGGGTACCATTGAAGCCGGCGACGGTCTCTGGCATCAACCCAATGCCGGCGCTACCAACGAAAGCGGATTCACCGGATTCCCATCGGGAAACAGTGCAACCAACGGTTCTTTCGCCTATATGGGGAGCTACGGTTACTGGTGGAGCTCAACCGAGATCGGGACAGCGACAGCCTGGAGCCGTAGTCCTGACTATAACTCCCCCATGATCGTAAGAGGCAACAACGTGAAAGGTGAAGGATATTCATTGCGTTGCATCCGGGATTAACTGACCACCCGCTGTCGGTCCAAATGGACCATCTCAGAACCCTGTAAATGAGTATGTTAAAGTGGTCTATCAAAACCGTCTTAAGGAGATCAGATGCACTGGTCATTCCATATTATGTATATATTTGCATGTTAATTTACCCACCTCAAAGCGATACATTATGAAAACAATAACACTCTCTCTCGCAATCCTGATTGTACTTTCAATGACGGGATGTAACAAGAAGAATGATCCTGCAGACGGCTCAATTCTTGGAGAAGGCACTCCCGGGAATACGCTTACTATCGTCAACAAGTCGGGACAGCCTGTTTATATTTATGATTGGGACATGAGTTTAGAAAACCCCTTACCAATTTCTCCTGTACCTGGTGGAAATCCATTGAACAGTGCACAAGGAGGAATCGGAGGTACACTTTTGCTGACGATGCAGAAAGCAAGCAGGCCAAGCGTTGCTGCCCGCAGAATTTATATATCTGATACGGAATTGAATAAAAGCCTGAACAATCCCAGCACACCTGCTGCACCCGATCCGTTTAACTACCATGTTGATGCTACCGCACAGTATACGTTTGTAGAGTATAATTATAATGATCCTTCTAATCCCACTTCTGCAAACAGTTACACGATAGATTTATCCTATATTGATGAATATTCGTACCCGGTGACCTTGAAATTTTCGAATGTAGGAACTTATACGGGATGTGAAGAAGGTCATGAGTATGGATTTACCAGCATGAATAGTGTAAAAAATGAATTAAAATCAATCAGTCCACCAGTAAGTGGAGCAGAATATGCCTGGGACGCGCTCATCTGGCCTGAGATTGTAAATTGTACGTGGGACAGCGCTAGCTATCCTCATGGGATGGTTAGAATCATTGGTCCGAATAAAGTGTGGTTGCAAAACCCAGGTAGCGTAATAATAGGCAACTGGGTGCCTTATAGTTACCTTCCATTTATTCAGTCCCTGCCAGGCACAGGAAACCAGCTTTTTGGCGGCCAGGGTTCAACTACAAGCAACTGGACAGGATGGGAGAACTGGGTGTATACACATAACCCCAGTCCTTCAAACACTGGTTATGTGAAGGCTCTTCATGCAGCAGCGAACAAAGACAAGAACGGCAAATACGGTTTTTTCTGCTATCCGAATGACAATACAGATGGCGAGTTTACCTATGTGCCTGATTCAGTAAAATGTACCGTAACCGTGTATTCTTTATCAAACTGAGGTTAAGGGATCCTTATTGCACAAAACGGAACCACTGACCATCCTCCGCCGATTTTTATTGAACACCCCAAAGCATTGATATTTAAATAGTTGAAGTGGTCAGCCAACATCGGTGCGGGGTGGTCAAAGCGAGCGGTTTTTTAATGTGAGGACTCTTTTCAGACAACGAGATCATTCACAAAAATAACTTTAACCACAACGTGACACCACGACAAGGTTAGTCCAATCGGAAATTAACATAACCTGGCATCCAGGGATTAGCTATTCCATATAGCGCGTTATGTTGATTGGCCCCGGATTAAGGATGTCCATGCCGTTCCATCCGGACGGTTTTCCAAAATTTGGAACGTACATTTGTAAAAAAATGGAGGAAGTCAAATGAAAAAACTATTTCTGATCAACATTATGTTGCTATTTGCATTCGGTATTAATGCCCAACAAAGTGATTGTTCAAATCTCACCGGATCTTATTTGGGTCAAACACTACCGGGAACAATCCCCGGTCTGTTTGCCCCCGGGATAATATCTACCGATGACCATGAATTTTCCTGTTGCTTTTCACCGGATGGTACTGAGTTTTACTTCACCAGGAGGAATCCTGAAACCAGGCGACCTGTCGTTATGGTTTGCAAACAGACTGAAGGTAGGTGGACAAAACCTGAACCTCTTGCTGCATTATTACCTATCGGCTTTACATTCGAACCTTTTATCACCCCCGACAATACCAGGTTGTATTTTCAGACTTCAGCGGTTGTGAACGATAAACCAGAAATGTTGACCAGGTATTTGGAGAGAACAAAAGAGGGCTGGAGTGACATGAAGGATCCGGGGGAAGCATTCAATCCGGGTAAAACCATGCACATCTCTGCCACAATGGACGGCACAATATACACCACCGACATATCGGGAGGAATGGGCAGTGAATCGCTGGGAATGATCAGGATGGTGAATGACCAATATGAAAAGCTTGAAAAACTGGGGGGACCTTTCAACAAAACCGAAAAACAGCAGCACCCCTGGATTGCTCCGGATGAAAGCTTTATCATTTTCACGGTTCGGCGACCCGGTCAAACCCCGGTAAGCGTTCTTTTCTGCGCCTTCCGAAACCAGGATGGGGATTGGAGCGATCCTGTTGAACTGAATCTGGGCATGGATGCCGGACAACCTTATGTTTCACCGGATGGGAAATACCTGTTTTTTACATCAGGCGATCCAAAGGTCGGTTCTGATATTTACTGGGTCTCCGCAAAAATCATCGAGGAGCTGAGGCCGGTGAAGTAAGGGTTGAATACTGTCATCAGAAAGAAAAATGACGATGCATCTTGAATTTAAGGAAACCATTCCGGATATGGAGCAATACTTCCGGCTTTTTGAGACAACCGGCTGGAATGAGAAGTATGGCCTGACGAAGGAAGAGCTATCCGATACGCTCAGGAAAAGTTTTTACTGTGTATCAGCTTATGATGGAGATACACTTGTCGGATCCGGGATAATCATGTCCGACGGAGTCATTCATGCCATGATCTACGAGATGATCGTTAATCCCGGTTACCAGAGGAAAGGGATCGGACGGGAGATCATGTACAGGTTGCTCCAAAAATGCTTCGATAACAACATCAGGGATATCCAGTTGTTCTGCGCCAAAGGAAAAAGGGAGTTCTATGAAAAGATGGGTTTTATCGCCCGCCCCGACGACGGTCCGGGGATGGAGTATCATACAGGATCTGTTGAGGCGCTGAGGCCCGGCAATTGACTAACATAAAAGAAAGCATGAATATGAACACGTTAACATCAGTATTTTTACTGGCTGCATTAACCACCAACTGCCTGATCAATCAACCTGTTTCAGGGCAATCCATCCGGATATCAGATGTGATGAAAGTGCATGAAGCGATGCGTCCCCAGAATGTATGGCCCGGATTTCTGATTGACGAGATTCCGGTGGCCGTTTATGACAGCACAAACACCTACCTTTTCTTCGCAGGAAAAGCACCGGAAGGGTTTATACCAGTTGAAAGCACCCCGGATATTTTTGTATTCAATGGTCAGTATCCACAAGTCAGGGGCAATTCCATTGTACAAATCGACGGAATATGGACTGCCACCAGTGTATTGACTGCGTATTCGCGGCGAACACAAGAGAAGTATTCCCCGAAAGATCTGGCTGGGATTATCGTACATGAACAGTTTCATAATTTACAGCGGACAAAGCATCCTTACTGGCGACAAAATGACGGCGTTCTGTTGTTTTATCCGCCAGAAACGAACGAATCCCTGTCCCTGCGCAGGTTGGAAAAGGAGGCTTTCAAGCAGGCCGTAACAACGGATGTCATCACAGATATCGCCGGGTGGGCTACCCTGGGATTGACATACCGACAAGAACGCTTTCAACGGCTGGCACAGGTTTTCGTTGATTACGAAAGGGTTTTGCAACTCACCGAAGGACTCTCAGACTATATTGAAAAAACAGCCCGTGGCACTGATCCGCTGAATGCATCGAATATCACCAATGGTATAGCTCCGGCCGGTGTAAGAGATCTCGGATACGTTGAAGGGAGGTGGATAGCCATGATTCTTGACCAGTTGGATCCCGGCTGGAAACATACGCTGGAAACATCAGATACACTATACCTTGAGGAAATACTGGCTATGTCAATCGCGAAGATCCCATACACCTCAAAAAACTTCAGCAGCAGCGAAATGAACCGGATAAAAGCAGAGGCAGAGAGGGACTTTTTGGAATGGCAGACCAACAGAGAGGAAGAGATGAATGCTTACATACACTCCCCGGGATATAGCGTAGAAATTCATTCGCAGCAAAATCCCCTGACGATCCGGATGTTTGATCCCCTCGAAACAGAAAATCTTCCAGATGGAGGTGTTTTCAACCGGGTATTTTTTTCCGCAGTAAACCAGAAAGCGAACCTGCGCATTGTTAACCATCCCTGTATCATTCACTTTGATGATTCCTACCGGTTAGTCAACATAGACGTATTCGGGATCCAACAGGCTCCCGTCGTTCATCAGAAGGAAAAGAAGTTTATTCTTACATTCGAAAATAGTACCATCGAATTGAACTATGTTGAATTACAGACAGAAGGCACAAAATATATTGTTACCATTTAGTTTATCAATGCTTCTATTGGTTCTCGCTCCTGGTCTGGCGAATTCCGGTCATTGCCAGACTCAAACCGGCCGGGAGGCTACCATCGATTCCCTGATCAGGGTAAACCGGATCAATGAGAAAACCATCCTGATCACCTTCGGGGCTGATGCCGTTACCGCCATCAACACCCGCGATGGGATTGTGATGATTGATGCCGGAATATCAACCGGACTGACCTCCAGGTACAAAAAACGGATAGAAGCTGAATTCCCTTCTTCAGGATTCCTCTATGTAATCAATACACACGGACATCATGACCATACACGGGGAAACGAAGTTTTCAGCGAAGCGAAGATCATCGGTCATAAAAACGCAATAGAAGAGATTGCCCGCCAAAACGAAAACCGGGAAAAAGCTGTGGCAAACCTGAAAAAGATGGCAGATGAGTACCATGCCAAGGTACAGGATAGTGAACCAGGTTCGGCAGACCGGGAAGAGAATTTCACCCAGGAAATCCGGTGCCTGTCGGCGTGGAGCGACCTCACAAATGGCATTGTCATCCGGAAACCGGATATTCTGGTTCAGGACAGCCTGGTGTTTCGTCTGGACAGCATCACCCTTGAATTGTTCTATTTTGGGCAATTCCATTCCAAAAGCGATCTGCTGATCTATATTCCTGAACTTCAGATCCTTTTTGTCGGAGATCTGTTTGGAAAATATGGCCGGCCATCTCTCAATTACCCCGATAGCACGGAAAAAGAGCGGTGGCAGGAATCGGTTCAATGGATCCGGACAAGGATCAACCCGATCGAAATTATCATAACTGGACATGGACTGATCCTGGAAAAGAATGATCTGGAGGCTTTCCTGAGTCATCTTAAGCAGTAAAGCACTCGGGGGCATCACTCATCCTGTAGACAGCGGAGTTACAATCCCTTTCCGGAAAGGTATTTCGCAGCCTCCTTGTTCCCTAATTCGGATGCATAGGCACTGGGGAAAAGTTTCTCTTTTCCTTTTTTGCAGCCAACGGAATAGGTCCCCATATTCACCGACGATACATCGGAGATCACGTTGAAGGTAAAATCAGGGTTGAATTTCCATACCATCCGGTCGGCAATCAGTTTCACCAGCTCCATATCGTCTTTCTCAACCGCCCAATAGACCGGTGTCTTGTTTTTAACAGATACGAGACATTTAACATCCTGAACAGCCGTTTCCATGATGGCAAAACCCGTAGTTCCGGTTTTCAGGTCGGCTCCTTTTTCAATCAGAAACTTTGCCACGGGGTAGTTCTTTACCATGATGGAGATGATCAGGGGGGTATACCCCTCTCCGCCCCACGTACCATTATACATGGATAAGCAAGCTGTTGAAGTGGCCGAGTTGATGTCGGCGCCCTTGTCAAGCATTACATTCATAAGATCCACATCGCCGTACTGAGCAGCCAGACAGACCGGATAATAGTTTGCTTCACCCTTGTCGAATTTCTGGGAAGCGGAGATGGTCGGGTAAGCGCCCTTCTCAACCATCCGTTTTACTACGGCCAGCTTACCGGGGATTCCCTCTTCGGTAGCGTTGCAGCTTTTCAGTGCGACCACAAGCGGAGTAAGACCTATAGTGTTTGGCTTGTTGATCAGATCGGCTCCCTTCAGCATAAGAGCATCCAGCATTTCCGTAGCCGGTCCGTTGATCTCATCGGGAAGGTTCCGATACCAGTCGGGAACCTTAAAACCAAAAGCTTCCACTGACGCGGCACCTTTCGCAAAGGCCTCCCTTCTTTCTTTCTGTGACATGGAAAATGAGGCCAGTACATCGATTGCCGTATTTCCATCCTTCAGAACCAGGTTGGCTCCTTTCTCCAGTACCATTTCCAGACAGGGAACACAGTTGGTTTGCTGAACCAGTACCCGCATGAGTTCGACTTCCGTGGGTTTCATCGTCGTCAGTAACCCTTCCCAGGTTTTTATCGCTATTTTATTGGCGTCCTTTCCTTTGGCCTTTTCCGCGGCGATCAGCGTGCGGAAGGTCACACCCGGATCTGACATCCCGGTTTTATTTGGGTCAGCGCCGGCATCAAGAAGGAGTTTAGCCGCTTCAACCGAATAATTGTTGCAGGTAGAGATCAGAGCCGGATAAACTCCCTTATTCGGATCCGCCCCTTTTTCCAGCAGAAGGCTTGTGATCTCTGGCCAGAAAAAGGCCATCGAAACCGGCGTGTTTCCGTCAGCATCCGTGAAATTAACATCTGCGCCTGCCGAAAGGGCTTTCTGAACGCCTTCCATATCGCCTTTCTTACAGGCGGAAATCAGATCTTCTCCGGGTCCGGCCAGTACCAGGAGAGGAATATACAGCAACAGGATAACCAATACCCTGCTGATGAAATGGCTTCTTTTCATAAAATTTGCGGGTTTAAAGTGATAAAAATCTGTTGGGTCCTTCAGTTTTTCCGGGAATCAGCAAATATATTTCCAGATGGCCCTCGTAATATATGACCCAGGTCAATTTCTTGATACATTTGCTGAATAATTCAGAAATTTTTCCCATATGAAGCCAATATCCTGTTTTATCCTCAGCGCCGGGTTCCTTCTTCTTGCCCTTACGATACCGATGTCTTCAATAGCCCAGAAGGGGAACGGAGAGGTTGGTACTGAAAAACCTGCCCTCCTTGTCATTGACATCCAAAACGCTTTTCTGAATTATATACCGGAGGACGATCGTGCTTTTGCGATAAAAATCATCAACCACACCATATCCACTTTCGACCAGCATCATCTGCCGGTTATCAAGGTGCATCACTCTGATCCGACGTGGGGACCGGTTCCGGGAACCGAACCCTTTGAATTCCCCGAATCCGTCATTCAGGCAGAAAATGAGATCCATCTGGTGAAACACTATCACAGCGCCTTTCAGCAAACCAGCCTCGACTCCATCCTGCAGGCAAATGGATGCAACACCCTGTACTTGTGCGGATTAAGTGCAACAGGGTGTGTATTGGCCACCTATTTCGGGGCCAACGAAAGGAACTACCCGGCCATGATGATCAGGGAAGGGATCATGAGTCCCGACCGGGGATACACCAAAATGGTCAATGACATCTGCGAATCGGTCAGTTTCATGACCATGACCCGGATGCTTCAGCAATCCAAATCTGCTGGATCATATTGACCGGGTTGGCGAACTATTTTATTCCAGGTCCTCCTTGCATTCATAAGAAATGGTCTTCCCTCCTTCCTCCTCCCCGTTTGCTTCGCTCTAGAATCTTGACCCGGATGTCATCTTCCTGAACCACGGCTCGTTTGGTGCCTGTTTGACACCCATCCTGGGCCGGCAGTCCCTCAACCACATGCAGATGGAAGCTGAGCCAATCCGGTTTTATACGGGAACTGGAACCCCTGCAGGAAGAGGCGCGGAAAGTCATGGTCCGGTTCTGCGGAGCGCAATCCGAAGACCTCGTGTTTGCTCCTCAACCTGTGCGGCTATGTGCCGGGAGTTATTGCAGCAATTGTTTTCAATACCCGGAAAAATTGAGATTCGGTTCCTGGATTACCTCTTTACGTAATCATAGAACTTCAAAGTGACCAGCATATCGTAGACAGGAACCATGATCCGGGCCTGAGACATGTAATTGAGCCCCGGTAACAGGTAATAGGTGGCAGAGAATTCGATGTGTGTATCTTCAAAGGTTGTCGCGACAGTAGCATAGGCAATGGAAAAGGAGCGTGTATCGATCCACCATTTCAGGCGGTCTCCACCGGCCAGCACATCGGCGCCCGAGACCTGGATCAGTCCTTTGTCATCAGGCCCGCTGATATCGGCTTTCGAGAAAAAAGCCGTTCTGAGACTATCACCGTCGAGGGCATATTGCTCCAGAAATGTTCTCAGCCCAGTCATAAACGCCACGATTTTCGATTTTTTATTCTCGGCGATATCCCGGATCACCGGTGCCGAAGAAAGCGGAGCTTCCTGGTTGCTGATGACTGACCGGATTTCCCGCCCGCCGGAGCCATAGGAGACTTGTTCCGTCATTACCTGCATCAGCTCATTGTCCCGCCTTACCTCGGTCCTGGCCTTCCAGGTGTACTGCCGAATCGTTGCCTTGCTTTTGTTCCAAACCTCGGCGAACTTCTGCTCAATAACTTTTGCTTCAGAAATACCTGTTTGTCCATAACCTGATTGTCCCAACAACCAGGCGACAAAGATGCACACCGATACGAGGACTATGGATCTGGACATCAAATCTTTTGGTTAATCCTTCTCAGGAGATAAAATTACAAATTTGGCCGAAACGTTGATGTGAAAAAAATATGATCTCTAACACGTACAATGCAAGGTGTAACTGGTTGCACTTTGTTTACGACACTTTGCACCTGTCTTTGCACCCCCTGTTGAACCCCGAAGCGCTTCACTTTCGGGACGCCCTTCTGATTAATCCCGCTCGTGCGGGACTCTAACCAAATGAGCTAACATCCCATCCTGTTTTTCATTGGTAACAAGGCTCATTATCAATGAACGTGATTTTTGTTTTTTAATGAATCTTTCAATCATCAGAGCCTTTCCCCTTTCTTCGCTACATTGAAAAAGGGCAACCATTTTCCAGGGACGGTATTTGGAAGTATATGTTATCCTGTTCGAAGTATTATGTGAAATGAATCTGCGTTCAGGATTATCTGTATGGCCAACGTAGTACTTGTCAGCCGAAGGAGAATAAAGGATGTAGATAAAATACATCATTAAAAAAGCCGGTAAACTTCCGGCTTTGTTTCTGCTCCCCCTGCTGGACTTGAACCAGCGACCCTCTGATTAACAGTCAGATGCTCTAACCAACTGAGCTAAGGAGGAGTATCCTTTTTTCTCCTGTTCTGCCCCTCTGATTAATCCCGTACGTACGGGACTCTAACCAACTGAGCTAAGGAGGAGTATCCGTTAAAACGGGAGTGCAAAGATAAAACTAATTCTGATAATTACAAGGAACTTTATACCTCCTTGCCTTGTAGTTACTCGCTCATACGGCCGATGGCACAGCTCACGTAAGATTTCGCTTTGGAAATGGTGGTGTTTTTACTGCCGGCTTCGGGATAACCCAAACTTAAAAGCTTTCGCCTGCACGCTTCCAACGTCTCCTCCGAACCGGTGGTGGTGATGTCAACCCGCGAGGGGCCCACCTCCACGTGCACGGAGATCACGCCCTCCACCTTCTGCAGCTCCCGGGTGATGGTGGCTGCACAGCCGTGGCACTTGAGATTTTCAACAATTATGCTAATGGGATTCATGTTGATACTGATTTTAAGGTTAATTGATTGAAAATTGACGTACGTTTCTTCCCTACTGAACAACATGATAACGTACCAACCGTGCTTCAAAGTGTTGATCTCCCCCGAAAAAGAAAAGATGGGATTTTGTCTTTCCCACATTCTCTCCATATACCCAATAGACATATCGGGTGGGGAAATGCATGACGGTATCGGTGGGGATGACGGTCAACCGCATCGTTACCGATGGGAAATCACCGGCGGGAACCGAAACTATGGAATCATTCCCTGTCATCATGGCATACCCGTAATAGAGAAAAGGAGCTGTTGTATCGACATAGAGCGTGTTGGTAAAATTGGTCTCCGACATCAGGATATTCCCCAGGTGGTCAACCAGGTATCCCACTGAGTCCCTTATGTAAGCCACCTGTTGCTGTTGAGAAATGATTATCGGCCTTTCATGCCGGATGTAGTAGGTGTTCCCGTTGATCACGGTATCGCCGGAGATATAAGCGCTGTCCGTGTCTCCGGTAGGCTGAAAGACGCCGAGATAATCTTGCCTGTATCCTTCATAGATCCAGTAATTGCCAACGCTCAGCGCCATATAATCCGGATCAGGCAGGGGAATCGGGTCGGTGGATTTGGTTTTTGTACAGGATGCCAGAAAAAGGATGGCACAGAGAAGAGAAAGCAATGATGTTTTCATCGGTCTTTGTTTAAATGAATAAACGGATGAACTGAACGGGGTATCACTGCTTCATCCATTTATTAACGCTGCTTTGTTTATTTTAGTGCATTCCCTCGACACTTAAACCTGATAAAGAGCTGACGGGAACCCGGTGTAAAAAAAATCCCCGTTGGTGAATAACTCTTTGCCGGATATCCTGTGGAATTGGCTACTTTTACAACAGCTAAAAAAACTGCATATGATCCACCGGTTCCGGATGCTCTTTCTGCTTGCTTTGTTATGGGGATTTCCGGGGCAGTTTGTCTCGGCCCAGGAGCTGGAACTCAGGGAGATCTGCACCCTCGATTACCGGACCGACTTCGCCTCCCTCCTGGAGAAAAACAAGGACTCCCTCTTCCCCTCCTCCTCCACACTCGGAGCCATGCATTTTTACCGCGGCCTCTCTTATCTCGAACGGTACATGTTTCCCGAAGCGATCGGGGATTTCAGGATTGCCCGTACCGACTCCACCGTCTCCCGGACCTTCTGCAACTTTTACATCGGGGTGGCCTTTATGCGCCTCAATCAGTCGGACAGCATCCTGAAGATCTGCAGCGAAGCGCTGAATGTCCCTCCCGGGCAGTTGAAAAATCCGGCCTTCTGGCAGGATGCGCCTGTTACGCAGGACCATATCTTCTCGGGTTACCTGATCGGTACCAACGAGGCAATGAATACCCTGACCGACACGAACCTGATCGAGGCATGCCTTGCATTCGGTATCAAGGACCGGGAGTTTTTAGAGGCCTACATCAACTATGGCGTCTGGAATTTCCAGAATGGCCGGTTCGGGAAGACGATCGATTTTTACAAACATGCCCTTGACCTCAAACCCGCCTATGATTCATCCATTATCCTTTGCATGGGCTATGTCTACCGCCTGGCCGGGGACCCCGATCATTCCATGAAAGCCTATATTCTGCTGAAATCCAAATATCCCAGGTTTGCCGAAGGGTACAATAACCGGGGATGCCTGTATGCCTATCTCGAAAATAACAGCAAGGCGATCTCCACCCTGACCATCGCGATCCGGAAAGATCGTACGATGCTGGATGCCCTGTGCAACCGGGGTCTCGTTTACCTGAAATTAAAAAAGTACGACCAGGCATTTGACGACTTCTCCGACGCCATCCAGATCGATGCCAAATTCGCAGATGCCTATTACTACCGCGGCTTCACCAGGAAAGCCATGGGAGACCTGGTGGGTTCCATCTCAGACTATTCCCGGGCTATCGAACTCAAGAAATAACAATCCTTTGTTAATAAAGTTTTTTTTTCTCCCGGGGATCAGCCCCCTTTTCAAAATATCTTTATCCTGCATATCTACCAGAACTCCATGCGAGAACGGATTGTTATTATCGCTTTCCTGGGATTCCTGCTGATCCCCGGAATCTCTTTTTCCCAGACCCAGGGCGTCCTGAGCAAGAAATGGTACGGCAACTGGTCGGTCGGTGTGGGGGGAGGCCCCACAATTTTCTACGGCGATCTGAACCCCTTCAGGATCGCTCCAAGCATTACCACGTTCAATGAGATCAAGTATGCCGGCACCTTTTACCTGGTCCGCCAGCTCAGTCATGTTTTCGCCCTCCGGGGACAGGTGCTTTACGGAGAGATCTATAGCGTGCGGAAACGCTATTCCGATGGAGCTCCGATGAACCAGTACTTCACGGGTAATATCCTTGAGTACAACCTGAATACCACCATCAACTTCAGTAACCTGCTTTTCCGGTACAAACCAAAACGAATCTTTTTCATCTACGGGACTGTCGGCGTCGGAATGTCGAACTGGATCACCAAGAAGACCGATCTGGTCACCGGGCAGCCGCTGGGTACCAGCGGCTCCGTTTCCAACTGGACGACCGAATGGGTGGTGCCGGCCGGACTGGGAGCCTATTTCAACATCCGCGACCGGGTGAACCTGGGCGTTGAATGGACCCTTCGTGGCGTAAATTCCGACAAACTCGATGTTACGGTAGGGGGATTTCAATATGATCTTTATTCCTACCTCTCGCTAAACCTGGTCTTCAATTTCAACCGGCGTAACCCGGTGGAACTGGATGCCGTGAAAGCGACC